>Ga0207991_1000628_pt1 | contig 23302 bp, 15 predicted proteins | sample ETN07SmetaG_FD_185786 | JGI IMG/M metagenome (GOLD analysis project Ga0207991, IMG submission 185786) | Marine microbial and viral communities from oxygen minimum zone, Eastern Pacific Ocean - ETNP2014F14-07SV275 (SPAdes) (version 2) | ecosystem: Environmental > Aquatic > Marine > Oceanic ...
TTCTATGATAGTGCTTTGGAACATGGGTCTAATGAATGGTCTGCGGCGCTACGGTGAGATCGGGATGCGCCTGGCCATGGGGGAATCAAAAGGCCAGGTTTATCGCTCTATGATCATGGAGTCAGTCATAATCGGGTTCATTGGCACTATTATTGGCACAGCCATGGGGCTCGGACTTACCTATTATATGCAGGAAGTGGGTTTGGATTATTCGGATGCTATGGAAAGCCTGGGTTCAACCGAAATTATTATGTCCAATGTTTTCTATGCCCAGGTAACCCCGGAACTTTACTATATCGGTTTTATGCCCGGTGTCCTGGCCACTGTATTGGGGACTATGCTTGCTGGTCGGGCCATATACAAGCGGGAAATGGCCCAATTGTTTAAGGAACTGGAAACATGATTAAGATAGTTATTTTTCTTTTATCATTTTCTTTTTTGCTGGGGCAATCAGATGAAATGACAGTTCAGGATATTATCAAGGCCATGGATGATAACCTGAATGCAAAAAGCCGGGTTTTGACCAGCAAAATGATTGTGCATGGCCGCCGCTCCAGCCGCACCATTGAATCACGTAACTGGGTAGTGGGTATTGACCAGGCCTTCACTGAGTATTTATCTCCGCCCCGAGAAGCCGGTACCAAGATGCTGAAATTATATGATAAGCTTTGGACCTACTCACCTCAGACGGATCGTGTGATCCAGATTTCTGGGCACATGTTGCGTCAATCTGTTATGGGTTCCGACATGTCCTATAATGATATGATGGAAGACCGTCCTTTGGAAGAACTTTATGAAGCTACCTTGGAAGGATCGGTATTAATTGATGGACGCGATCATTGGATCATGCATCTGGAAGCAAAAGTAAAAGGGTTATCATATCCCAAACGCCGGGCCTGGATCGATAAGGAATACCTTTTGCCTATGAAAGAAGAGCTCTATGCGAAAAGCGGTAGACTACTAAAAACATCTACCATGGATGGGATCAAAAAGGTCCAAGGCAGATGGTTCCCATCACGATTTATATTCAAGGATGAATTAAAGCGTAATAGTAAGGGGACAGAGTGGCATATTGACGATATTGAGTTTGATGTGGATATACCGGAAAGCCGTTTCTCAAAAGCGAAACTCCGTAAGTAGAATTTATTGGCAAAAGGATTGCGAATTCTTATGTTTATCAGTTTTTTGGATATAACCCCCATTTAGTAATTAGATGAATATCCGACTATTCCCGGCAATAATAGCATCATTATTGGTATTATTATTTTGGTATTATTATTCATCAGTATATAGTGGTGTGGATTTCGAAAATTTAGCGGCGGATGTAGCCTATGTAGGCAATGAAGAGTGCGCCTATTGTCACCGCGAAATCTATCAATCCTTCCTGCGAACCGGCATGGGCCGGTCTTTTTACCGTCCCGGTGCGCAGCCGGATATTGAAGATTACACGGATAATAACCATGTCTATGATAGGCAGAATAACCTGCACTATGAAATGATCGCTGCTGCAGACGGGTATTATCAGGTAGAATATCGTGAGAATGATCAAGCGGTGCGAACCCATGAACTGCGCCGCAAGGTTGACTACGTTGTTGGCTCCGGCAATAACAACCGTACTTATTTGGCCAGTGAGAACGGTTATATCAATGAAATGCCCGTCACCTGGTACAGTGAAAAGGCAATTTGGGATTTAAGTCCAGGCTATAACCGCTCTAATATGCGCTTTAATAGACCGGTGATCGCCGAATGTATGCACTGTCACAATGATTATAATGTGTTTGAGGAGTTTTCTGTAAACCGTTATACTGGTTCCATCGCGGAAGGTATCAGCTGCGAGCGCTGTCATGGTCCGGGGCAACTCCACGTAGACAAACATATGGGCGCTACAGATGAAGCGACCAGTGCCAGTGTTGACCGGACCATCGTTAACCCTGTCCATTTGTCAGCTGACCTGCAGATGGATGTTTGCCGACAGTGTCACCTGCAGGGTGAAATCAGTGTGTTTAAAACTGGCAAGAGCAGCAGTGATTTCCGTCCTGGGATGCGCTTGACAGATATAAAGACAGTATTTATTGAGGATGGTCTGCCAAAGGGTGACTTTCGAATTGCCAGCCATGGTGGGCGTATTAGTCTAAGCACCTGTTTTACCGCCAGCAATGGCAGCATGACCTGCATTACCTGCCACAACCCCCATGAACCTGTTCAGGAAAGATCCCGTACTTATTTTAATGACCGCTGCATGGATTGCCATGCTACCGAATCATTGACGGCGTTGCAGGAACCGAAAAACCACAGTAATAATGGTGATTGTGTACAATGCCATATGCGGCAAGGAGCGACCGCCGATATTCTGCACGTCAACTTTACAGATCATTGGATTCGCAAAAAAATTGATATACTGAATGAAAAAGAAAGCGACGCATTGTTTGTACGTAAAACGGTGCTGAAATTGAGGGATTTTTTCGAAGAGGAAGATCCCGCGGCTGTTATACGCCAGGGTATCGCCTACACCAATTATTATGAGACCAGACACAGTGAACCAGCTTACCTTGTGCGGGCTATTATTCTGTTGGAGCAAGGTTTGCAGGATGTACCAGAGCACCTAGAGGGATATTATGCCTTGGCCAGAGCTTTCCAGTTGCAGGGCAAGGACCAACAAGCTGCAGCAGCTTATCAGCGCGTTCTGAGCTTGGACCCAACTCACATGTGGACCTGTTACCAGTTGGGCAGGTTGTATCTTGATGAAGCGCCAGAGAGATCGGCGGCCTATTTGGCGCGGGCCATCCATTTAAATCCTGATAATCCCAAGGTTTGGAAGGAATACGGAGATGCTTTATTATTTACGGAAGATGTAGCTGGTGCCAAAACAGCTTATGAGCGTGCCCTGGCCTTGGATTCATATTTTGCTACTGCCTATAATCGCCTTGGTGAACTGGAGTTTTACCAGCATAATGATCTGGATGCGGCCGTTACAAATTTCACTAGGGCCATTAACCAAAATCCCGATCACACCCTGGCACTGCATAATATGGCCAATATTTCGATTCTCAGTAAAGACTTGGATCAAGCTGAGAATTACAGTAAACGAGTACTTGCTGTAGATCCAGAGTTCAGCGCTTCCTATGGTACGCTGGCAACTGTTAGTCGTGAACGCGGTCAATTGGCGGAAGCGGAGACATATTTACGGAAGCTTATTGCCCTGGAACCAAATAATCAACAGGCGTTGGCAATGCTGCGCCAATTAAACGATGAGTGATATTACACAACTGCGCATTGAGGGTATGCACTGTGGCGCCTGCGTTGCCACGGTTGAGAAAGCGCTGAGAAAGGTAAACGGGGTAGAAGATGTAATAGTTAGCCTTACAATGGGCAGCGCACGTGTTGTGGGGGCCGCATCTGCAAATGACCTTGTAACTGCCGTTTTGAATACTGGCTATAGTGCCGAGCTAGGCGTAGCACAGGTACAGGACCCTTTACAGGGTACATATACAGCAGGAGCGAAAAAAAATATGATGGTTGCCTGGCTAATTACTACGCCAGCCATGGCCTTAATGGCGGTGGAAATGATCTGGCAATTAGATCAAGCCAGCACAGACTTTTTCCATTTAGTCATGACCATCTTGACCAGTGCTGTACTTTTTGGCCCGGGGCGCAGCACCATTTCAAGTGCCTGGAAATCACTTTTGTACTGGTCGCCCAATATGGACGTACTTATTGCGCTAGGTTCCACGGCTGCTTTATCCACAGGTATATTGTATTTCACGATGGGTATGCACTCCTTTGCCGGTATTGGCGGCATGATTATGGCTTTTCACTTAACTGGACGATATATTGAAGCAAAAGCACGGGGCCGATCATCGGAAGCGATCCGTAAACTCATGGATCGCACTGCAAAAAAGGCCACAATTTTGGATAAGAATAATAGGGAGCAGATAGTGGATGTACGCGATCTGCTGCCCGATCAAGTTATGATCGTACGTGCCGGGGATGTAATTCCGACGGATGGTGTAATTATTGAAGGACAAGCAGCAGTGGATGAAGCACTGGTGAGCGGTGAGTTTATTCCAGTGGTAAAAGGTATTAATGATGAAGTGTTGGGTGGAACGATTTGCACCGATAGCACCGTAAAGATCAAAGTTACCAAAACAGGTGCGGACACATTTCTAGCCCAGGTCATTCAGCTGGTGGCCCAAGCGCAGACAACAAAGGTACCAATTCAGGTCTTTGCCGATCGTATCGTCAGCTATTTCGTGCCCATCATTCTCGGGTTAGCGCTCCTGACTTTTATGGTCTGGGTAATGTTCCCAGAATTAATGACTGCTGTCTTGAAAGTTTTTGCAGTATACTTGCCCTGGGTTGATCCTTTCCAAACCCCTGCGGAATTAGCTGTCTTCGCTGCCATTGCAGTACTGGTAATTGCCTGTCCTTGTGCCTTGGGGCTGGCAACGCCTACAGCGCTAATGGTCGGTACTGGCCTAGGCGCAGAAAGGGGTATTCTTATTCGTGATGGTGCGGCCATTCAAAGACTTAGTACTGTAAGCACCATCTTATTTGATAAAACAGGGACACTTACGGTGGGGAAACCTACTGTAACAAAAATTCATCAAACTGCAGATGTTGCTGAGAAAGACCTGCTCACCATGGCCGCCTCCCTGAGTAAAGAATCCACCCACCCGCTTTCCCGCGCGATCGTAGAACTGGCAGAAAAAGAAGGCCATTCCCTGCAGGCAGTAAGAAACGTCGAGGTCGCACCGGGAGAGGGATTAAGCGGGCACTATAAGTATGATAGTCTGAAGATTGGCAGCAAAAAGTACACCGCTGCAGATTCAGGATTAAAACTCAGTACAACGGCGGTATACATGACCCGAAACGATGAACTGATTGGTATTTTTGAGCTTGAGGATATTCTAAAACCAGATGCGCAAGATGTTGTAGCGAAGCTAAAGCAGGCCGGTTACCATTGTGTAATACTCACCGGTGATAATCATGCTGTTGCAACGTCTTTGGCTGAACAACTAGGCATTATGGATGTGCATACTGAACTGACTCCAAATAGAAAAATGGAAATTATTATGTATTACCAAAAGGATGGTGCTAAAGTAGCTATGGTGGGCGATGGTATTAACGATGCACCAGCCTTGGCCAAGGCGGATGTGGGTATTGCAATGGCTGGGGGTACTGATATAGCTATGGAGGCAGGAGATATTATATTATCCAGTAAAAATCTGCAGGCATTATACCGCGCAGTAAAGCTCTCGACGGCAACGTTTAAAAAAATACAGCAAAACCTATTTTGGGCATTTATCTATAATCTTGTGGCCATACCGTTGGCAATCATTGGTATTTTGCACCCTGTAATTGCTGAAGTAGCCATGGCGCTGTCTTCTATCACCGTCATTGGCAATGCCAATAGGCTGCGCCGCATCCCTTTATAATTTGACTATATTTAGTTAATTAATAATATTGATAATTGCTTGACACCTATTTCAAAACCTGCTAATATCACCGTTACTGTATAATAACAGACAGTAAAATCGTATCTTTATTGAGGATTGAGGGATTTTTAACCATTGAAAAAACACGGAGACATAACTATGTATCAACGTTTAGTTAAGATATTCGTAATAGTGACACTTTTTTCGGCCGTGCTGACAGCTGGTCAGACAGGGAAAATAACTGGGACAGTAGTAGACCAGGAAACTGGCAATCCACTGCCCGGAGTGAACGTTTTATTGGAAGGTACATCCATGGGCGCAGCGACCAATTCGGATGGTAAATTTGTTATACTGGATATACCGCCCGGTCTGTATCTCGTAAAGTTTTCCTTCATTGGTTATGCCACCATAACCATAGAAAATGTGCGTTCCACCACTGATTTGACAACAAATCTGTATACAATAAATATGAACCCCGAAGCCATTGAGGGAGAAACAATTACTGTTACAGCGGAGAGGCCGCTCATTGAAATTAATGCCACCAATGAAGTACATGTTGTACGAGCCGAGGATATTAAAAACTTACCAGTTCGTGGTTACGCCAATGTTGTTGCCCTGCAAACCAGTGTTGTTGATGATGAAGGGACGCTTCACATACGCGGGGGCCGTTCTGAGGAAGTTGGTTATTATATTGATGGCGTAAGTGCTGTAGACCCCTATTCATTGACTCGTAGAGGATCAATCCCCAATATCAGTATCGAAGAGGTATCGATCCAGGCTGGCGGTTTCGGCGCTGAATACGGTGGCGCTGGGTCTGGTATTGTGAACACAACCACGAAAACAGGTGGTGGCAGATTAGCAGTTACCAGTGAATTCATTTCGGATATTGGCACTACAGAACCCAGCACTGATAGGGACGAACTCTATTCCTATGGATATAATTTAATGTCCCTTGGCGTTGGTGGTCCCATACCGGTAATGGATTTTATCAAGTTTTATGGTGCGCTAGAATCTATCAGGCAGGATGACAGCCCGACAGCGGGATCATTTCCAGTATATAACAAAGATTTAAATATAGCCAATGGCCGGCCTGAGAATGGTGATCCATTCACTGATCTCAATGGTAATACGATTTGGGATGCAGGCGAATCATATACTGATACGGATGGCGATGGTGCATATACCGCTCCAAGCTATCTTCGTATTGTTGATGATGACATCGATTTTGTTTATGGGCCCCGGGCTGACAATTGGTATAATCGCTTAAATGCTAACTGGAATCTGTTGGTTGACTTGAGTGCATTCCTACCTTTCGCTTGGCGGCTTAAAGTTGGTGGCACATATTTTGACTCACACAGTTCAAATTATTCGCACTATAGATCGCTATTCAGTTTTTACAATGACGCCAGCACTATGGATGGTACCAGCAGCGCCGGTAGCCTCAAACACCGTTATTCTCAATCTGAAAGCACAATAAACAATCAATATTTGCGTCTATCGGGGGGCGTTCCCGGTTTTGACCAAATGTTTTTTACTGTTCAATATAGTCATGGCAAGATCAACGATGATTCCTATGACCCTGTAACAAAAGATGGTTGGGGCCATTTTGTTTATGAGGATGGCACTGTATCCGATATAGAAGTACCATATATACAGGGCGGCAAGTGGTATGATTTAAGTGGTACACCAACCTGGGTTTATGAAAATACGGCAGGGGAAACCGTAACAAAAAATTACTGGGATTACTCTGATGATTTGACCTTTGTACAGATTAATTATGACACTACCTACATCAATCCTTTAAACCGGGCTACTGGATCAGGGCCAGTACCCTATGTAGAAATTGCCAATTATGGCGTTGCCGGTTTAAATAGCGGTTATACTGGTATATATAAAGCGGAAAAACTGCGTGATGAATTCAAGACCAACCTGCTTTGGCAGCTTGGTGATCATGAAATCAAAATTGGCGGAAGCTATGAAAAGGGTCAAATTAAAAGATATTCTGTATCGGGCAGCTGGGCGGCTATGTATTTCAATAGCAATGAGCCATACTCCGAAGGTGGTGATCGTTGGACTTGGGATCCAGATTATAATGATGGTGCCGGTGCGTTAGTGACAGGCGGGGATGGAATTGCTGATTATAAACAAGATCCGTCTGATACGTATAATGGCGATAAATACAAAGGATACTGGGATGATTATCTGTACCAAGCGTACAAAAGCGCCTATGCCAATAATGTTGGCTATGATGTGACTGGCGTAGGGCTGGCTGAAATGCAGGATATTAATAAAGCCCGGACGCCGATCACTATGGCGGCCTATTTCCAGGATAAATTTGAACTGGATGACTTGATTCTAAATGTGGGACTGCGTTGGGATCATATTGATCCCGCCAATAAGGTCTTTAATCCTTTGACCGGTGGCAATCGAAATATCGTAATTGATAGTGAAGGCTACCTGGCGGAAACTGTATATTGGAATGATCTTGATGGCGATGGTATAAAAGGCCCGCGGGAATATACTTCGGCCTTACCAACTGATGATGATTCCCAAGGATTGTCCCATCAGGTGGACGTGACACCATCCGCACAATTAAGTCCCCGTATTGGTCTGGGGTTCCCTATTACAGATCGCACCGCCTTTCATGCCACGTATGGTAAATATCTGCAGGCAGCACGCTGGGACAACCTTTATATCAGCTGGAACCGTTTCCTATCTAATATACAGCAGGGGAACTATACTCGCTCTGCGAACCCGGAACTGCAACCGACCAAGACAACGGAATATGAAATTGGGTTCAAACAGTTGGTCACCGATGATATCAGTATTGATATGACCTTGTTCTATACTGAGAAAAAGGATTTTATTCAAATCCGTAATGTGGCTGCTTCGCCGACTGGTTATGCTCTGTATAGCAATGGTGACTTTTCAACGGTCAAAGGTTTAGCGTTTGCTTTGCGGACACGTCGCCTTGGCAATACAAAGGTAGATGCTAACTACACCATGAGTTATAGCGGCGGTACTGGATCCAATGCTGATACAGGCTACCGCATTTCCTGGCTGGGGGGTAATGATCCTACGTTTACATCTCCACTAACTTTTGACCAGCGTCATACAGCCAATATTGTGATTGATTATCGTACCGGCAATAGGGGCCGCTTGAAGCTTTTTGGCGCCAATATGCTATTCCGTTATGGCAGCGGTATGCGTTACACACCTTCTAAACCAAGAACAGCAGTGTTTGGCGGTCAGTTATCTGATCAGCCGGTGGCAGCCCTTAATTCTGGCGTCATGCCCGCCACCTTCAATGTTGACATACGTATGGACAAGACCTTCATGGTTAATAATATTAGCCTGGGTTTGTTTTGTGTTGTGAAGAATGTTTTAAATAACCAATCAGTACAGAGTGTATACAATTTCTCAGGATTGCCAAATAATGACGGGTATCTAACCACCCAGGCAGGGCAGAACTGGATAAATGATTATTCCATTGGTAGTCCCGCATTAGGGGAACAACTGTATACGTCGCGAATAACGAGTCCAGGGAGATATGGTAGCCCGCGGCAGGTGCAAATTGGTTTGCGGGTTGATTTCTAATATTTGATAAAGATACATAATTTTTGGTAAAGGAGAAATTTTAATGATGGGGCACAATCGGCAATTGCTTATTATAATATTTACAGCAACACTATTGTGGTCTGCTGAACCAGTTGGACGTAATATACAAGGTACCGTTGATCACCAGGCCCGATCCATGGTTGCTGCTCCAGTAGAGCACGTCGTTTGGGACGGTAATCAGATCAGTACGGTACATGGGAACCATGGTGACGTTGTTAGTTATCACATATCCGGTAATTCCGGACTGGAATGGCCCAAGGGTAGCGGTAAGCTAGCTGTATTCCAATCTGGTATATGGCTGGCCAGTGGTCGTAGTAGGGCCCCAGGTGGTGACTGGGTGGATGAGCTTCGTACTGCTGCCGCTGAGTATACGGTGGAGTTTGTCCCGGGAAGCATTGGTTCTGCCGATGCAAACTCAGGGCATATTTATCAGATACACAAAAAGGAAGTAGATGCCTTTCTGGAAAATGATTGGGCTACATTTCAAGCGATGACTATAGATCTTCCTATTACAGTAGTGGAGGGATCAAGCGCATTCACTGAAGATATTCCAAAATCTTTACCAACGGATGATTTTATGAATTGGCCTGTCCATGATGGCGCTCCTTGGAAAGATGCAAACGGTGATGGTGAATATAAACCTGAAGATGGTGATCATCCTGATATCTTGGGGGACGTATTTCACTGGTACGTAATGAATGATGGCAATGCAGCAACCCATACACCGCTGTGGGGCACATCACCGATGAATGTAGATATGCAGACATCCCTCTTTGGTTTCAATCAGGCTGGCCCAATGGGCAATATCCTTTTTGTACGCTGGGTTATGATCAATAAAGGTTCAGATGAATTAGATAGTGTTTTTGTTTCCATGTGGCATGATGACGATGTCGGTGATGCCACCGATGACCTTGTAGGTTGTAATGTAGATCTTAGTGTTGGGTACACATATAATGATGCGGATGGGGACAATACCTATGGTGTGGAAGTCCCGGCTGCTGGTGCTGACTTTTTTCAGGGACCGCTGGTTAGTTCACTTGGGGATACGGCCACTATATTTACCTGGTCACAGGAAAACAGTTATCATTTGCGTGATTTACCAGATAAGAAGCGCTTAGGTATGACTTCTTTTGCGAAATATATTAATGGGAATCCTATTTACTCAGATCCAGCATCCGCTCAGGAAACATATAATTATATGAATGGACTTGTCGGTACAACTGGCGATCCATTTATTGATCCAACTACCGGTCAGCCATCTGTTTTTGTCCATGATGGTGATCCGACCACCGGTTCGGGCTGGATTGATGATGTTCCAGGTGACAGACGGTACTTGATGACCTCAGGTCCTTTTTATTTTGCCCCCGGGGATACCCAGGAAGTAGTTGGCGCCTTAATTCTCGCTGCTGGATCTAACTGGGCCAAATCAATCACAAAAATGTTATATTTTGATAACTTTGCTCAGGGTGCTTTTGATGCCAACTTTAATGTTTGTTCGCCCCCTTCACCGATAGTGGAATTGGCCCAGCTGGACCAAAAAGTGGTTCTTTCCTTTGAAGAAGGCAGTGATATTATTGAGGGTTATGATTGTGGAAGTTACAGTTTCCAGGGTTACAATATTTACCAAGGCGCATCGTTAAATGGTCCTTGGACAAGAGTAGGTACTTATGATATTATAGATGGTATTAAGATAATTCTTGATTTAGAACTGGATGAGAATACGGGTGAATTGCTTGAGTTGCCCTCGCAATTTGGCACCGATTCGGGTTTAAAACATTTCATGGAAATCACATACGATAAATTGGGCAGCAGGGATCTGATAAATAATAGAAAGTATTATTTTTCAGTTACAGCATTTGCCTATGACCCTGATGCAGCAAAACGTGTAATCGAGAGTCCAATCAATGCGATCATTGCAGTGCCTGGCGAATCAGGTTTGGGTGCTGGTTTAGAAAACCAGGCGCAAGATACGCTTGCGATTGTGCATACTGGTCAGTCAGATGCCTTGTTTGACCCAATTGTAGTAGACCCATATCAGCTAACGAGTACATCATACACACTTTCTTTTGATGTTGTTGATTCGGTAACATACTGGTTCCTGAAAAATGCGGCCAGTGTTGTATTGGCCACGGATATGATTTTCCCTGCTACGGAAGATTATTTCGGCACACTGCCCTTTGAGCAATTACCTCTCTACAGCTTGTTCAACACTATTACGGACGGATTTATTGTCACTGCCAGAAATGCTACTTTTGATCCACCGATGACGTATTCAAGCGCGGAGACAATGGCGGATGATTTTGATTCAACGGCTGTTGTTTTTGGCGGTCTTAGTGGTTCTGGTACTTGGGCTGCATTTGTTGAAGGCACTCCCTTGCCGAACAAGCCCGTAGCACCAGGATCAGAATCATTACAATTAGATATTGAATTCAGATTTACAGATGGCGGTTCTGTGGCAACTTATTTTAATGCTGCTGTAACTGTAATAGACACTATACAATTGCCTTTTGAAGTATGGTCAATTGAAGAGGATAGGCAAATTAATGCTGCATTTTATCAGGCTGCGGGATCAAAACCTGTATATGAGGCTGACCCTGACTTTGCCGGCAGTTACAATTTCACAAAAAACTTTTTCATCATTCCAGTGTATGAGAATTATACTGGTATTGGTATGTCAGATTATTACTCGAACACCCAAATGGGGTGGATGATGAAATTTGATAAGACAAATACATCGTTTGAATCTGGTAATATCTTTCGGGTCAACTTTGTGAATCCGTTATTTCCTGGAGCAGACACCTACACCATTGACGCTGCTGGATTTATGGCAACAAGCGGTGATGAATTGTCAGCACAGTTAGAGGCGGTCAGTGTATTTCCGAACCCCTATTTTGGACAGAATCCTGAAGAGCGTAATCAACTAAACCGGTTTGTATACTTTACAAATCTTGGTGTTGGGAAGACGACTATAAGAATTTTCACTATATCTGGGGATCTAATTCGCATTATCGAAAAATCAATTGATTCAGAAAATAGCGCTGACCGACGTGTCCAGTGGGATCTGCGCAATTCATTTAATATCCCTGTTGCGAGTGGAATGTATATTGCCCATCTGTCATTGGGCGATGATCAAAATGAAAGCTCTATTGGGGAAAGGGTTATGAAATTAGCCGTCTTTATGCCGGAAGAACGGCTGGACGTGTATTAATCTTTCGTTGGAGAACGTAATAATGAGACAAAAAAATATAAGTACTTTTCTAGCACTTATTGTAATTATTAGTCTGGTGTTCAACGTTACTGAGGCTGGTAGTAAAAAACGGCGCGGTACAGCAGGTGCGCAAGAACTGCTGATCCCTGTAGGCTCGCGCGGTACGGCCATGGCTGGTGCCTATGTGGCCGGTATTTCCGGCCTGGAGGCAATTGAATGGAATATGGCAGGTTTGGCAGGCATGTCTGATAATGGCCAGGCCATGTCTTCCTATTCCAGCTGGATAGCAGATATTGGTGTAACGTCTGCCGCAATAGCCTCTTCATTTGGCGGTAGTAGTGTGTTTGGTATATCACTGAAATCCCTTGATTTCGGAAATATTCCGGTCACAACGGCCCTTTTACCTGATGGAACAGGGGAGAACTATTCACCCAGTTATTTGACGTTTAGTTTTTTATTCTCTCGTAAAATGACCGATAGAATATTTTTTGGATCATCAGTTAAGTTGGTCAGTGAATCCATTATGCGCGAGTCTGCCCGAGGCATGGCTATTGATGTCGGTGTGCAGTATAAAGCAGATAATGGGTTTAGTTTAGGTGCTTCATTGAAGAATTTGGGGTTGAATATGATATTTAGTGGTGCTGACCTGGAAGAATTCCATACACCGGAAGACGCAGAACCGGGGACAAACACCGAACCGCGGCGTATATTTTTACAAGAATTTGAAATGCCCACTACCTTGGAACTGGGTATCGCTTATGGGGTGAATCTAGGCCCCTCAAAAGGGACCTTTGCGGCATCGTTCCTGAACAATAATTTTTCTTTTGATGAATATCGTCTTGGCGCAGAGTTCCTGGTGATGGATATGGTAACACTACGTGGCGGACTAAGTATGGGTTATGATCCGGAACCTTATGGTGTTGATGGTCTGGAAAATACAGCTGATGATGAAGACGATGAAGGTGGCTTGGAATCTGACAGCGATGAATTTATTTGGGGTCCAACCTTTGGTTTTGGTGTGGACATGGAAAAATTAACTGGACTTGGCGTATCGATAGATTATGCCTATCGTACAGCAAAATATTTCGATGGAGTTAGTTGGTTGACCTTAACGGTCGCTTTCTAAAATTCGGAAAACGTAAAGACGAAAAACAGCGGGATAGATATTTTACCGCTGGCGTCTTTCTTGCAAGAAAGAGAAAAGTAAGGAGTTAACATGAGTAATAAGTTAATAGCAGTTGGACTGATGCTCGTCCTTATGTGGCCTTTGATGGCGGGAGATAAAAAATCCGTCGATCATTACAATGGCCCGACAAAGGACATGACTACACTTCGTTCCATAGATGGAATTGGAGATAATATGTACGTCATTGGATCAGATGCCAACTATGATGCTGTTCTCACTGAAAATGATGCTATGCCTGCATTCATGGCGTATGGCTTTGGCCGTGGTACCGCGGACACGCTTGCCTATGTACCAGCAGATGGTGGTTGGAATGGGCAGTTTATTCAAAGCCCTGGCGACGCCATGTTGGTAATGTTTAAAATGCCGGCAGACGGTATCGTTAAAGGTGTGAACGTCCCCATTTATGAATGGGGTACTGGTGAACAGCAAATGACTATTTCGGTGCATAAAGTATCGTATCCATCCACTAGTGATGGTGCAACGTATCCATCAAGCGCTGTAGATGGCGCTGGTTGGATAGGTGGTTATGATATGGATGCAGCCGGTCATATGTCAATTGAGGGAACAACCTATGCAGTCGGAGGAACAGTAGGAATCTGTAATCCGGCAGGTGCAGTAGTAGCCGGGGCACAAGACCCCTTGGGCGATGGTACAGCAGGTACTGGCCCTTCAGGCGTTCCTACAAATGGTTTGTTATGGCCTGATGGCTTTACTGCAGCTACACTAGATCCGACCAGCAACCCGGCGCAAGCTGATAACTGGTTGGCTACAGCAGACTTTGGCACTGAGCCAGTACTGATGCAAAATGATTGGGTCGGCGTTCTGTTCGCTTCTACAGGAGCAGGCGGCGGTGATGACCCAACTACTGGTTTTTATTATGAAGCTGGTGATGGTGTCGTTGATCCATGGATCTTTTCCAAGTTCTATGTTGGTTGTGGTGGTACATCAGGTAATGGTGGCTGGCACATTCGTCACTGGATGGTCAATGCACAGCTTGCTGTTGAATTGACTGGTGATCGTGGACCGGTTTTTCAATCCATGACCGCATTACCAACAACAATATCAAATGATGCTAGACCGTTTGAAGCAAATGTTACCGATGACAACCCCAGTGGCGAAGCTGCTGGTGTTTCAACTGTAACTGTAACCTATCAGCTAGATTCATTGACAGCTACAGTAAATAGTATCAGCTTGACAATGACAGCTGGAACTGCTGAAGATGGTACTTGGTCAGGTGAATTTCTTGGTCAAGCAGCTGGGACCATGGTCTATTATCAGGTGACAGCCTATGATAATAATGCTCTATCAACAGCTACCGCAATGGCTAGTTATTATGTTTTTGCCCCTACCGCAGGAGCACCACTTTTATTTGATAATGGTGGCGCTCTTTATGGAGTAGCGCTTTATGCGCCATACTGCTATTATGGTTGGGGTCTAAATCCATTTGACTATTGGTCAAGGGATTATGGAAACATAACTAGTGCTTTAGTGGCTAATTATAGTGTTATCTGGGAGCGTGGTGATGAAGGACCTGATTTTAACACGGATGGTGTTATCAATCCATGGTATGATTCAGGTGATAAGACCTATGTTGCTGGAGGCGATGAATGGTTAGGTGTCCGTTATGGCTGGTCTGGCGATACGGAAATGCCAGTAGGTAGTCTGGCCTACCGTCTTGGTGTAGGGACGTACCTTCCTGATATCAATGGCTCAAGTGCTGCAATATCCAGGATGGTGCCAAACGCAGATGATCCGCTAGGCGCTGGTATGGCTGACTACCTTGATTCAAATGTAGTCACAATGGTAATAGATTCTTCTGGAACTCCATGGGATACTAGTTATACCTATGCCAGTTCTAAGTTGGTCTATGATCCAATGTATGATCCCGGTCATAGTAACTGGCTGGATGGTATTACCCCCCATGCGGGAGGAAATACCCCATACTCTGGTTACTATGGTGCCATAGATTCAGTGGGAGAACCTGCTGCTGATGCTGCAATGGTTGCTGTTGCCGTTTATACGCAGATGGGTAATGGTAGTAAGGGTGGTTTGATCGCATTTGATCAGATGAGCCTTTATGCCCGTGCTTATGATGACACTGGCGCTGTTACCTATTCACATTGGGTTGGTCCTGAGGATTATTATGCTGATCTACCTGGTGGTTTAACTAAAGGTATTATGGATTGGTCTGCTGGTGTAGTAAGTATTGATAATGAAGTTGTCAATACTCCAGACAAATTCAGTCTGAAAGGCAATTATCCAAACCCATTTAACCCAAGCACGAACATCATGTTCACATTGGGTATGGCAAGCGATGTAACCGTTAAGGTTTACTCGATCCTGGGTGAGGAAATCGCCACCTTGCACAATGGCAATATGATTCCAGGCACACATTCCCTACGTTGGAATGGGTTAACCAATAATGGTTTCAATGTTGCTTCAGGTGTTTATTTCTATCAAGTTGATGTTGCTGGTCAGGTTAAGACCGGTAAGATGATGTTGATGAAATAATAGCCTAAAACAATACTGTAAAAAGGGCGACTTTATTAATTTATAGTCGCCCTTTTTTATTATAAGCATGAAGAAAAAACAATTCACATTCATAATTATTGCAATCTTTGGCTTTATTCATTCAAGCTGTAGCAATAAAAATAATGATATGGCTACCTACCGTGGTGGATTAGTTACAAGATCAGATTTAACCAAACATATTAATAAGGGTAAGTATAAAAAGTTATCAAATGATGAAAAACTGTCAACAATCAAAAAATTAGCTGCGAGAAAAGTAATATATGATTACTCGGAAGAATTAATTATTGATAAAAGTATAAATAATAAAACCAAAAAGATTCTCAATGATGAAAAATTGGGACAGGTGTTTGATTATCTTTTAAAGAAATATTCAGTGAGTGATAGTACTCTAGATTTCATATATAACGCTGAATTGGTAGATTATACGATTCAGGATATTTTAGTAACCCACCGTTTATCTTATTCTGAACATAAAGATCGCTCCCCCCAAGAAGCATATGAACTGGCCACTATTATTCGAAAACGTATTGATAATAATGATATAACTTTTGATGAGGCGGTAAGCATTTATGCTGATCATCCTACAATAGAAATCAGAAATGGAATGATGGGACCATTGCGTTACGGAAAACTTCCTAAAGAACTCGATGATATTATTTGGCAATCCATGCCGGGTGATATAAATGGCCCTTTGGAAACAAAATTTGGCTATCATGTATTTCATATTGTAAAAAGAGAAAAGAGAAAGCAGTCTGTGGCCAAAAACAGGAAAAAAACACTGCGCAGAGAAATTAAAAACGGCAGATACAAATTGTTGGATCATTATACAGATTCTTATGCAGAGGAATGGTTTAAAATATTTGATATAGAGTTATTTATCGAAAATATAGATACCCTGTGGCAACGCGCTGAAGACCTAGACTTGTTTGTTGTGCCTGAAGGAGTTTCTGTGCTGCGTCTTAATGAAGCAGGCTACAAAGAACCATTAGCAAGAATTAACAACCAAATGGTAACCATCGATTGGTTCATAGAACAAGCACAACAGCATGGCAAATACAAACAATCAAATTTTGTGAAAGCATATTTTCTCTATAATACCTTAATAGATTTATTACGCAGGTATAGTGCTGTAATGTGGTATGATATAAGTGATGATCAATTTGATAAACAAAAAACGATCCAGACGGTGCAATTAAAGCAGGAAAAACTATTGTATAAGCATTATGTCGCCCAGGAAATGAAAATAGACCCAGCTCTCATTGAAGAGGTGATCTTAAATCGATTGGCGCTCAGATATGATATTCAAGTTCGAGAAGATCTGACCCTTGATTAGTAACTACCTATTAGTGAATAAATTAGCTAAAAACGGATATAGCACTTCATATTGCTCGCCCTGGCCCAGGTAATATTCACCGCCCTTATTTTGTAAGATCATTTCCCAGTGTAAGTGGGCACCTGTTTTTTTCTTGAGAGTGCTATCCTTGGTTCCCGTATTCCCTGATTGGCCTATGACCTCACCGCGGCGCACTGTTGATCCAACAGTAATGCCGGAATTTATATGTGACATATGCGCATATATGGTGACTGCACGATAACCGGGCACCAGATCAAAACCATGATCAATATATACTACTTGTCCTAACAACAGATGTTCAAAAACATCGGAGGGGGTGCGCCCCATTATTTTTGCATCACCCAAAACATCTAGCCTGAAATCTGCTGACATTTCCTGATAACTGTGTTCCGCCCGAGTTATTACACCATCGGCTACTGCTTGGACAGGCGTACCCCAGTTCACATAAAAATCAATGCCCCTGTGCGTGCCGTGCCTGTACGCCCGCGGCGCATTAGGCAAGAGTAACTGTTGTTCGGGTACGGGCATATTTTCACACGGTAAAAGTAGTTTTAAACTTTTTAGACTGTTAAGGACCGGTGGCGTAGTTGAAACGGAGAACAATGGCAGAATTGGTACGGCACCGGGATAGGTATATTTCTTAATTATAGGCAATACAATAGACTCAATGAGATTGCGGTCTATTGCCAATTGTAAAATACTAGAACTCGGCGCTGTTGTGAATTCTGTGAACCGATAATCCAACGCACCATCAGGTAATGATGCAATGATTACATCTTTAATTTCTAGTGCAATATCCTCATTAACTGTACCATCCAGATACTGGTCCAATACATCAGTATTATCATCTGCCATCAACTTTTTAAAAATTGGTTCTATTGATTGTGAACCGTGTGGTATAGTAACTGTAGCGTAAAATTTGTCTTCTGAAAATGTCAAAATTGATACATTTCCTGCCGTACCGATGGAACGTGTTTTCGGCGATCCGGATGGTGACGGGTCAGGCGGGGTGCTGCAACCGGTAAACAGGGTAAGTAGAACCAGTAAATGAAGAAAGGGAAAACAGATCATTCAGTTAAATGATTAACAAGCCGATCAAGCGCATCGGTAAATATGGTTAGCGGATGTCCGCTCATTGAATCCAGGCAAACTGCGGATAAGATAGATGTAACTTCGTCTTCCTCTGATTCGTACTGCTTCGATAAGAATACTTCAATTGTTGGTGGATCAACGGTATCCAGGCAGTCCCGCAACGCATATTCGTAGCGGGCCCAGGCCATGGGAGCCAGAATGATACCCTGTGCCCAGTTACGATTACGGTGTATGGTGGTCATGGCCTTTTCGATCTTATGTGTTTGTAGAATTTTCAGTGTTAATTCTTCTGGGCGTTTGTTGGCCTGCTGGCGCAGACTGCGATTTATTTTGTCCAGCGTTATCTGCTCCCCGCTTTTCGCTGATCGCAACCCAACTAGATTGAGATTGGGGCCTTGCATAATAAGGATATTCATGATTGTGTCTCCACCCTATTGCAATGGTATTAAGTTACCCATGATATACCCCAGGACAATACCGATCAACAGGGCAATAGTCAGCACCCGTGATTTGACCAATTCATTCGTATACCCTTTTTTGATTGCTACGATGCTGACCCCGTGACCTAGGGCGTTGATTATCCAAAAGATCGGTATGGTTACTACTTTAATCAATATGGGTCCAATAATCGGGATCATGGCAATCAAGGCACCCAATCCAGCAAATACTTGTGTAAATATTCCCAGGACCAGTGTGGTGAAAACCACAATTTTTTCATCTACACCGTATTGCAGTGCAACAGCCACACTTGTGCCAATCAATACCCAGAGCGGAATTTGAAATTTGTAATGCTTAAAGAATGATTTTTTTTCACTCATCTTGAATAATGGCCTCCAGCGTTAAGCCGTGCACCTTAGCTGATGCTTTAATAATACGTTTATTATTGTTTTTTTCCACCCATAATTGTCTAACTGTATTTTCTGCAACGATATTTTTCATAAAATAATCGGATTTTTCAAGCAAACACTCATCATCCTCATTTGGAATAAGATCCAGCCGGAAATGATCGCAAAGAATGTCTTTATCCATAGCCTTTATAGTTACCGTATCAGACCACAAGAAACGCCCTCTATATGAACAACCTTCATGATCCATTGGAAACCACTTTGTGTCGATATATTCAAGTGAATCAACAGTGATACGCGCCAGTAGAGTAAAAATTGTTTGGACAGAGTCAGGCACATGTACAGTATTGTCGTCGTAAGTCAGAGTACTATCATTACGGTTAAAGTCACACGACAATTTCTGCTTGAAGTTGCCCTGTTTAATCTTTTTGGAAAAATGGCGTAATCCAAAATTGGTTGTATCATAATGCGTGGTATAGTTGTTATCATGAGGCAAGATATAATCCATAATACCAATAGATTCAGTATTAAAAGTGATCTTACCGGGCGCTTCAGACTTCATTTCTACCGTAACGATAGGAAATGACCAGAGCGTTATTTTGTATTCCTGACCCCGCAGATAAATACTACTGGCCAGAAGAAAAATAAAAATAGCTTTAACAACCATCCTGCCAGTCATTCCTTCCATCGGAACTGACCTGTAAGGCCCATAATACCAATATAAGGTATATAAAGCGGCTGCAGTAGGCTCCAGATCAGGAAATCCTTTGTGCGAATTGGAATATTCAGCTTGGCTGAACCCGTAAAAAGTACTAAACCATCACTTATCATTTTAATAATGAACAATAAAGGCATTATAAAAACCGTTTCTTTAATAAACCAGCCGATCAGTAATACGCTGTTACAAATAAATGCTATTACTAAAAAGAAAAGGAAGAATATATTTGTTTGCCATAATGAACGTGAATTTGATGACCAGCGCGTGCGTTGATTGATGAATTCTTTTACAGTATTTATTGGTTGTGTAATAACAAAACTGGCTGGATCCGCATTAAACTTTATGCCGAAGTCTTTGGATATAGATTGTACCAGATACATATCGTCTCCGGACCGTTTTTGTGCCACAGGGTGAAAACCATTTACATGTTCAAATGCTTTTCTGCGGTAGGCAATATTTTGTCCGGATCCGGACCAACCCTGCCCCCAACCGATAACGCCGGCATTTGCTGCCGTAATGCCCAAAAAATCAAGTCCCTGATAGTATTGCAGGAAAGAAGGTTTCGTGGTGTCGATTGTGGATCTGCCTACCACTATACCTGTATCATCATCAAATGCCTCTACCATACTGCGTATCCATCCAATAGGCACGCTACAGTCACCATCGGTTGATATGATTACCTCACCGTTTGTTTTTTCAATGCCGCGCGTTAATGCGCGTTTCTTAGGTGTCATCTGGGGATCGGAATTTTCGACTTTTATCCCCTGTACAGTGGGGTACAGTTGCGAATAGTCTTGAATAATATTCCAGGTTCTATCCGTGGAGCGATCACTTACTATAGTAATATCCAGCTTGTCCTTTGGGTAATCTTGCTGTGCTAGATCATTGAGCAGTTCCTGTAGTGTATCAGCTTCATTTCGCACTGCTATCACGACGGATACCCCAGGAAGGTATTTAGGGGTGCTGTTATTTCTTAAGCGGTGTAAACCGGTAGTAAAGAACAGTGTGAACAGGAGGTATACGCAGACACTTCCCCAAAAAAGGTAGGTAAGGGCCATGTTAAACCGGCAGAAATATCTTTGCTATGACAAAATAGAGCGTTACACCAAGTATATCGATACTTGTTGTAACAAATGGGCCGGTTGCAATAGCGGGATCGATGTCCATACGGTGAAATAGTAATGGCACCAAAGATCCAAATGCAGTAGCTATAAGCATTGAACAAGCGATCCCTAAACCAACTACAAGCCCCAAGTATGGTGAAATATCCACAAAACGCATTATAGCGAACAATCCTAATAATAAACCATATAGAACACCAAGTATTAGACCGACACGGATTTCCTTGAAAATAATGTTGATGTTGTTGCCCACATTTACCCTGCCGGTAGCTAAACCGCGAACGACCAATGTTGATGTTTGTGTTCCTATATTACCACCCATTCCAATTACCACCGGTATAAATGCAGCCAGCGCCAGTGTGCTTTGCAAGGTATTATCAAAGATACCGATTATCGCTGCGGCGCAAACACCACCGACCCAACTAGCAAAGAGCCAGGGCAAACGGATGCGGGCATTGTCCCATGAAGATTTCATGAGAATTTCCCTATCCTTACCGGCACCAGCCATTTGTAAGAAATCTTCGGTTGCTTCTTCCCGGATGACATCCACAATTTCATCCACAGTAACGATACCCAGCAATTGACCTTCTTGATCGATAACAGGAACAGCCAAATAATTATATTGAGAAACAATTCTGGCAACCTCTTCCTGATCAGTTTCCGGGCGTACAGTTTGTAGGTGTCTGATCATGATATCCTTTAGTCTGGTATCTGGCGGTGTCGTCACCAGATCACGCAAAGAAATGATACCGACCAACCTTTCATCCTCATCAATTACATAGAGGTAAAATACCATCTCTGAAGATTCATGATCCTGCAGTGCGTTGATTGCCTCTTTTGCTATAGTATTTTCATGCAGCGTAAATACATCAGTGTACATAAGTGTACCGGCACTGTCTTCCGGGTACCCCATAATCTCTTCAACTTCTTCTTGTTCTTCACTTTTCAATAACTCCAGAATGGCCTGTGCAGCCCCTTCATCAATCACACCAAGTATAGACGCCTGATCATTTGAGCTGGCGAATTCTATTAGATCTGCCACATGTTGCGGTGTTTCATTTTCAATTAATCGTTTGATTATCAATTCATCGAGTTCACCTAAAAATTCACCGGTGTGTTCACTAGGCCGCATTATTGTAAATAGTTCGTTTTGTTCAATTTCACTAAAGAACCGGAACAGCAAGGCCATATCAGCAGGGTGCGTTTTTTCGATCAGTTTGGTCAAATTGGTATTTGCCTTGCGTCTTAAGAGACGGCGAAAAGTGTCCCGCAGGATAACAATTTCATTGCTGAACATTTTCTGTCTCATGCCACCACTCCAGAAACTTTATTTAAGCGTATAAAACCAGCCCACAGGCTGATAGCAGACAAGGCAAGAAAAATCGGTGATACATGATTATTCCATAAATAATATTGTTCGATTGTATCTGAATAATTTGTAAGGATCAGGGCCGTACCATTATTTAAGCTATGCAGAATAAGACTAGTTAATATTGAACCTGTCCTCCAGGCCAGATAACCAAGTATTATCCCCAAGAAATAGATTTGTATAACCCACACTGGATTCATATGTATGAATGCAAAAAATAGGCTGGTTATCAATACAGCACGGGTGATATCCTGCCATGATTCTTCCAGCAGTTTTTGTAAAAAACCCCGAAAAAGTATCTCTTCACCCAGCGGTGCTAATATAACCACAGTTATTGCCAATAATAGGCCAATAAGTGTCGAGTCTATGATCAGAATATCTGATAGTTCAGTCAATACTTGTTCGTGTCCAAATGCGTATGCCAGAATACGATCCATCTCATCCACTAAAGGTATCAATCCCAAGGATATAAGTACTACGCTAACGACAACCGGAGAGCTTATTGCCCGGATACGAAGCCGGCTAAGAATGGGTTCTTTTCTACTGATTAAAAATAGTAATAGGGGGACAACCATGAAACCCTGCCCGACAAACAGGGCGGTATAATTATAGAAGTTTTGGCTATGCTCGTTTGATTGTACGGTGCCTGCGGCGGCGATAATTGACGCTATCGCCAGTGAGGAGAGCACAGAAAAAATGACCACTCCAAATGCTAGTTTGACTGAGACAGTTTGGTTCATTTGTCAGTTCAGATCCAGGTTTATCCAGTTCTTGTTTATCCATTTCTGAAAAATTACGGTTATTGCCCCTGAAAGGAAAGAAGT
>Ga0207991_1000629_pt1 | contig 23287 bp, 19 predicted proteins | sample ETN07SmetaG_FD_185786 | JGI IMG/M metagenome (GOLD analysis project Ga0207991, IMG submission 185786) | Marine microbial and viral communities from oxygen minimum zone, Eastern Pacific Ocean - ETNP2014F14-07SV275 (SPAdes) (version 2) | ecosystem: Environmental > Aquatic > Marine > Oceanic ...
TTGTTAAAAAGTTTGAGCCATTGCTTTTACTGCCCATTGGTTTTGGTGCATTGCTTACTAACATCCCTATCGCTGGTTTTTCAGAAGCGGGTGGCTTGCTGCACTACATATACAAAATCGGCATAGATACAGGGGTATTTCCTCTGCTCATCTTTATGGGGGTAGGCGCAATGACTGATTTCAGTGCACTTATTGCTAACCCCAAAATGTTGTTACTTGGCGCAGCTGCGCAGTTCGGTATTTTTGCTACTTTGTTTGGCGCGATAGCGTTAAACCTTATACCTGGCTTTGAGTTTACGTTAAAAGACGCGAGTGCCATTGCTATCATAGGTGGCGCGGATGGGCCTACTGCCATTTTCCTCGCCTCACGCCTTGCGCCTGATTTGCTCGGTGCGATTGCAGTCGCTGCATACTCTTATATGGCGTTGGTACCTATTATCCAGCCACCTATCATGAAAGCGCTGACCACAAAAGAAGAGCGCGAGATAAAAATGGGTCAACTACGACCTGTGTCAAAGCGAGAGAAGATTATTTTCCCGCTTGCTGTGCTGTTTATGACTATCTTGTTTTTACCGGCCGCAACGCCGCTTGTCGGCATGTTCTGCTTCGGTAACTTAATGAAAGAGTGTGGCGTGGTAGACAGATTGAGCAAAACAGCCCAAAACGAGCTCATCAATACGGTCACCATTTTCCTTGGTTTAGCAGTAGGATCAAAGTTATCAGCTGAAGCATTCCTTACGGTCGAGACTTTAGGTATTTTGGGGCTTGGGGCTATCGCGTTTGGTATAGGCACTGCCGCAGGCGTACTCATGGCCAAGCTAATGAGTAAGCTGTCGGGTGGCAGTATAAATCCACTGATTGGCGCAGCTGGCGTCTCTGCTGTGCCGATGGCAGCCAGAGTGGTGAACAAAGTTGGGCTAGAAGCTAACCCTCATAACTTCTTACTTATGCATGCAATGGGGCCTAACGTGGCTGGCGTGCTAGGTAGTGCGGTTGCCGCAGGTATTCTATTGGCTCTGGTTGGCTAGAAAGCACAAATGCATTGCTGTACAAGGGGCAATTTATTTGCCCCTTTTTTATTGCATGGCGTTTATTCAAAAAAAGGCTTTCTAGGGTTTTCTTTTTGTGACGAGTAGAGCGTGCCAGTTCGGTACGTAAGTGCGCTTCTCAAAGAAAACAGCACCTAAACGATAAGCTCTTTATTCTCGAATTGTGTTTTGTGGCACCAGAGATTGGTATGCGGTAACGAGTTTCTTAGTGCGCGTATGCTGGGGCCACCTAAAGATAGTTTCGGTCTTGCCTTCTTCTACAATTTCACCGCCTTCCATCACAATAATCCTGTCTGCAATGTGTCGTACAATACCCAAGTTGTGACTAATAAAGATAAACGCCAAGCCAAGTTCTTGCTGAAGCTTCAATATAAGATTCACCGTTTGCGAACGAATGGAAGGGTCTAACGCTGCAAAGGGTTCATCAGCCACTAACACTTTGGGCTTTAACACAATGGCTCTGGCTAGCGCTACGCGCTGCTGCTGTCCATCAGAAAGCATATGTCGATAAAAGTAATAGTGTTCGCGCAAGAGGCCTACCTTCACCAACATATCTTCTATAATTGGTTTGCGTTCTGCTTCGCTTAGGCCTGTATTCAAACGCAATGGCTCATCCAAAATTTTTCCCACAGGAACCGATGGATTCATCGACTCGGAGCTATGCTGCAAGATCATACGAATGTCATGGGTACGTTTTTGCTGGCTATCTTTAGACTGGTATTTGGCTAAATATTTGTGCGTGTTAATTTCAATTTCACCTGCATCAGCAGGCAGTGCACCTACCAAGAGCTTAGCCAACAGGGATTTACCTGAGCGGTTTTCACCAATTATTGCAATGGTTTCACCGCGCTTTACGCTTAAGTTCACTGGACCAAGTTGAAAAACTTCAGGACGTTTTAGCCAACGTTTCCTCTCGTTATGAATAAACGTGAGATCTTTCACCTGCATGATATCCATTACAGCTTCTCCATATGTAGAGGGAAGTGACAGCTGTAATTGTGATCGTGAATTTTACGCACGGCTGGCGTTTGTACACAGGCGCGCTGTGCACGAGGGCAGCGCGGACCTAATCGGCAACCAATAGGCAAATGCTGTAGTGTGGGAATAGAGCCACCAAGCGTGGGTAGCAGCGATTTCGGTGGTAAATCTTTTCTGAAGCTCGGCGCGCTGTCTAGTAATGCTTTTGTGTAAGGGTGCAGAGGGCGCTTCTTAATGTGCTTCATTCTACCTGATTCTACAGTCTGCCCTGCATACAACACCGTCATAGAGTGAGACATACTTGCAATTGCCAGTAGGTCGTGACTAACAAACAAGATCGAGAGCGAGCGGGTCTGATTCAAACGCGTGAAGAGCTTCAGAATTTGTGTTTTTGTTGTAGGTTCCATTCCCCGAGTTGGGTCATCGGCGATGAGCAATTTAGGCTGTGAAACCAAGGCCATCGCAATCATGAATTTTTGACCTATGTCAGCCGGTATTTGATGAGGAAAAGCGCTTAAATAATGCTTGTGGTACTTTATTCCTACTTTGTGAACGGTGCTTATTGCGATCTTTTTGCGGTGTTGTGCTCGTTGCCAGAACCAGCTCCCTTCAACAAATTCATCGGGAATGCTCTCTTCCAACTGCTCTCCAAGCGTTGCCGATGGGTCTAAACTTGCCTGTGGGTTTTGGAATACGACCGCTATTTCTCGGCGCATTACCTCACGACGCTGCTGCACAGACATACTCAGCAGGTTTTCACCATTCCAACTCATGCGGTCAGCCGTTAAATTCCATTGGCTAGGAAGGGCTCCGCAAATGGCGGACACGATCAAGCTTTTGCCTGAGCCAGATTCTCCTACCAGTGCGCGAATCTCCCCGCTGCTAACTGACAGGTTAACCTTGTCCAACGCTTTAATTGCGCCATCGCTGCTCTGCATTTCCAAGGTGAGGTTTTTAATATCAAGCATTGGCATATTAATGACTCACTCTTTTTCTAAGTGCTGAACGCAAACCGTCACCCACAATGTTGATAGATAGCACCATGAAGAATATTGCCATGCCGGGGACGGCAACGTTCCACGGTGCTAGATAAGCAACATCTAGCCCATCAGCTAGAATAACGCCAAGTTCAGGAAGCGGTGACTGTGCGCCTAAATTCAGAAAACCAAGTGCAGATATGTCGATAACGGCAATGGAAAGTGCAAGCGTGCCCTGTACAACCAGCATTTCGGTCATGTTGGGTAGTATAGAATGAGCAAAAAGTTGCCATCTACTGGCACCGTCCAATTTAGACGCCACTATATATTCTTTTTTCATTTCGGCACGCACAAAACTTCTTGTGTGGTGCACAAACTGTGGAATAAGCGCAAGGGTAATTGCCCACATGCTGTTAACCAGACCGGTACCCAATATTGCAACGATAATAATCGCAATAAGTAGCGTGGGAATGGCCATAAGTGCATCGAGTAAGTGGTTGACGATACTTGAGCGAACACCTCGCAGCATGCCAGCAAAGGTCCCAAGGCTAACGCCGACTAACATGGCAAGCACAACAGTAATGAATGCGGAACCCAATGTGATGCGACACCCATAAATTATGCGGGTAAATAGGTCTCTACCCAACGCGTCAGTACCGAAAAGGTGCGATATAGAGCCATTAGCTAACCAGCTAGGCGGTATTAACAGTCCGTCGATATTTTGTTCCACGGCATCATAGGGAGTGATGATTGGTGCGAACAGCGCGCAAACAACAAACAACGCCAGCATAATCAGGCCAAGCATGGCGATGTGGCTCGCTTTAAATGATGCCCAAGTCCGTTGCCACGGCGACGGATGGAATTCTTCGTCGTATAAACTAAACTGTGGCACGTTCGTATTTCTCTCTGCTTGGGTCAATCATTCGGTTAAACAAATCAACGAGAATCGTGAGTGTAATTACTACCGTGGATACTGCCATCATACCAATTCTAAGGGCAGGGTAATCTCGCTGATAAATAGCTTGAATCAGCCAATTACCGATCCCCGGCCAAGAAAACAAGGTTTCGACAATCATCGCGTTCGTTATTAATGTCGTAATTTGTATCGCCATTAGCGGTAAAATGGGCAGTAACGCGTTGCGCAGAATATGACGAAAGAATATCTGCCAACTTGAAAGGCCTCTAGATATTGCTGCAGCGATATAGGGGCGGTGTTTCACGTCTATAACAGAACGTCTTGTTATACGTATCATCGAAGCGGTGGCGATAGCACCAATGGCAAACGTAGGTAATGCTAAGTGCGATAACGCATCTTTGAAGGCTAAGGTCTTGTTTTCTACGTCAGACAATAAAATATCAATGAGAATAAAGCCTGACACGGGTTCGATGTTATAAAGCAAACTGATACGACCCGACAGCGGTGCAGCGTCTAGCTGCAAACTGAAAACCAATATAAGCAGGAGCGCAAACCAAAAAACAGGAAAAGAATAGGTTGTTATACTTGCACTATTTATTAGGTGATCCGACGTTGAATAGCTGCGAATCCCCGCATAATAACCAAGCGGTATTCCAATGAATAACGCCATCAACATGGCATAGGTTGCCAGTTCTATTGTGGCTGGCATCGCAATACCTACCTCTTCTCTTAACGGCAGGCCTGACGTAAAGCTGTATCCCCAGTCACCAGTGAGCAAATTGCCTACATAATAGAAAAACTGGAAAATATAGGGCTGATCTAGTTTAAATTGCCGCTCCAATGCCGCGCGTTGAATTTCATTTTGCGGCACGAGTCCTGTTAGGTTTTCAAGTGTATCGCCTGGAAAAAGGTAGGCGAGTGAAAACGATATAATCGCTAACACCAAAAGCGTTAATATAAATAAAGTGCAGTATCTTACGAGGATCTGGATCACAGTGCTTTTTTTACTCCACCAAAGCGTACACCGCCAAAGGGATTAATGGTCATTCCTTCTAGTTCATTCCTGTATGCCTGATAGCGATAGGCATGTGCGATGGGAACAAGAGGAAGGCGTTCGTATAATAATCGGTTAACTTGCCGGTATATGGCTGTGCGCTCTTCAATATCATCTGTCTGAAGAGCGTCGTTGAGTAACTTATCATAGTCTTCACTGCACCACATGGCACGATTTGTACCTGAGGGTATAGCGCCACAGCTCAATAGCGGACGATAGAAGTTATCTGGGTCTCCATTGTCGGCAGACCAACCAATTAATACCGAGTCGTGCAGGCCTTCCTGAAGATGGCGTCTGAAGGTAGTCCAATCGTAACTGACAATGGTTGCTTCTACGCCTACATCACGCAAATAACGCTGAATGAGCTCGGCCATCTTTGTTGCGTTAGGATTGTAAGAGCGTTCAACAGGCATAGCCCATATCGTCATAGAAAAGCCGGCCTTAACACCGGCGTCAGCTAATAATTTGCGCGCTAGAACTGGATTGTAGGCGGTATCGTCTGCGTCATTTTGAAACGCCCAGCTTGCCGCAGGCAGCAGGGTCTTAGCTCTAGTAGCACTGTCAAAATACACCGCTTCTAGCAATGTGTTCTTATCGATTGCGGCCGCTAGCGCACGTCTTACATCTGGGTTATCAAAAGGAGGGCGTTGAGTGTTAAATGCCCAAAATCCAATGTTTAGTCCTGGTTTTTCCGCTAGCGTCAGATCTTCTTTTGCCCGAATGACTTCAAGTTCAGTCTGTGCAGGAAAAGCGGTAGCGTCACATTCACCGGTCATTAATTTAGCCAGTCTCAGTGAGCTTCTTGGCGTAATATCAAATATAAGCTGCTCAACAACAGGGCGCGTTTCGTCACCGTTTTGTGCTGTACCATCTTGAACAGTATCTTCGCCACCTTGGCCATTTTCAACTTCTTGGTTGGCACTCTCTACAGTATTGTTATAGCTTAGGGCTTCATCAATCGTAGGCCCATCTTCCATTTGGTCACGCCAATAGTTGTCGTGGCGCAGGAACTTAATGAAATGATCTTTGCGATAGCTATCGAATTTAAAGGGGCCAGTACCTACTGGAAGCTCATCGATTTTGCCCGGCGTGCCGGTCTGTGCCAGCTGGTTAGCATATTCTTCTGATAAGATAACGGCGAAATCGGTTGCTAGATTTGCCAAAAATGAGCTATCCCTGCGCTTAAGTGTAATTTCAACGCGGTAGCCGTTTACGCGCTCTACCGACGCGATATTTTGTGCAAGGCCTATACTTTCGAAGTAGGGATAGCGCCCACCAGATACGTAATGGTATGGATGGGAGCGTAGGCGCCATCTGTCTATACTAAAGATAACATCGTCGGCGTTAAAGTTTCGTGTTGGCGTGAAGTAGCGCGTATTGTGAAACCATACATCCTTTCTCAGTTGAAAAGCGTAGGTAAGACCGTCATCACTCACTAACCAGCTACTCGCCAAACTAGGCACGATGCGGCCAGACTCAGGGTCGAAATCAAGCAATCTGTCGTAGAGTTGATGTGAAGATGCATCTGACGTTGTACTTGATGTATCTAGCTGAGGATTGAAGGTAACTGGATTGCTTTCAGAGCAGTATATAATACCCGTATTGTAAAACGCTTGTTTGTTCTGCTTAGCACAGGATGCAACAAGAAGCGCTGTACATATACATAATGACAAACGCTTTACCAAACCATGGGACATGCTTTACGCCTCGACGCTTTCCGCGGAAGAATCTAGTAAGTTATATTTTTTGAGATAGCCTCGCAGCTGATGATACGTCAGGCTCAATTTTTCAGCAGTCTTCTTCTGATTAAACTGACTGTCAGCAAGTGCCTGTTTTATCATATCTATCTCATGTTGTTGAGAACGTTCTTTCAAATCTATGGGATATTCAACAATTTCTGGCTTTTTCACTGGTGCCAGTGGCGTAATGTCTGCACTTTCAATGCGTTCATTGGTGGCAGCGGCCTCTGAAGGGGACTGAGTAACGGGTGAGTCGGACGTATTCACTCTGTCATTGGTCTTCACTCTACCTTTCGGGCGATAAGCTGACTCAAAGGGGTCAAGAACGATTTCATGTACGGGCAGATGAGGATTATTTGTTCGATAAACTGCACGTTCGACCACGTTCTTTAGTTCACGTATATTGCCTGGCCAATCGTAATCAAGAAGGGTTTGCTTCGCCTTCTCTGTAAAGCCGCTGAATAATTCCATTTCCATTTCACGGGCCATATTAATAGCAAAGTTTTCTGCCAACATCATGATATCTTCCCTACGCTCGCGTAGCGGGGGAATGGTAATTACGTCAAAGGCAAGTCGGTCGAGTAAGTCTGCACGAAATTCACCTGCATCGGCAAGCGCGGGTAAGTCTTCGTTTGTAGCTGCAATAAGGCGTACGTCAGTTTTTACTGACTTGCTTCCGCCAACGCGCTCAAATTCGCCATATTCGACAACGCGCAGTAGCTTCTCCTGAATAAGGCCAGAAGTATTAGCCAGTTCATCAAGAAATAAGGTGCCGTTGTGGGCCACTTCAAAGCGACCTTCGCGGCGTTTTGAGGCACCGGTGAACGCACCTGCTTCATAACCGAATAATTCACTCTCCAATAGGCTTTCATTTAAGGCAGCACAATTAAGCTTAATATAGTTCTGATCCCAGCGCTTAGATAAGAAGTGAAGTCGCGCGGCAATAAGCTCTTTACCTGTGCCTCGCTCACCTATTACCAGCACAGGTTTATCTAGCGGTGCAATTTGTGAAATTTGCTCTAAAACTTCTAGAAAACTATTCGCTTGGCCAAGTAAATTGTCTTGCTGTCGATACCTACTCATTAAATCCCTCAAAAGTTAGTCATTTCGACCAATTAATAGTGTAGAACAAAACATATTGAGAAACGAGTATTATTTGAAGTTATAAAAAGTGTATGAAAAATAGCAGGTTAGCACAGTTATAAAGTTGGCAAGCATATTGAATACAACTAATACCAAGAGTAACCTATTTATCAAGTGTGGTGTTTTTTAAACACTTACCATTTTTAGCAAGAGGTAATTATTATGGGTATCTTCTCGCGTTTTACAGATATTGTGAATTCGAATATTAATGCGCTTTTAGATAAAGCGGAAGATCCTGAGAAAATGGTTAGATTAATCATTCAGGAAATGGAAGACACATTGGTTGAGGTGCGCTCAGCATCAGCAAAGACCTTAGCCAACAAAAAAGAAATTGTTAATCAAATTGCAAAGTATGAAAGCGATGCAAGTGACTGGGAAGCCAAAGCTGAGCTTGCTTTGAGCAAAGACAGAGAAGACTTGGCGCGTGCTGCGCTGCAGGAAAAGAAGAAGTCTGCAGAAGCTGCTGAAGCGTTAAGTAAAGAGCTGGCTATTGTTGATGAGCAAATCAGCAAACTTCAGGATGAAATTGGTCAGCTTCAAGAAAAGCTAGCGGATGCGAAGAGTCGCCAAAAAGCGATTATTATGCGCCAGAAAACCGCAAGCTCTCGTCTTGAAGTGAAAAAGACGCTGGATAGCACTAAAGTAGATAATGCGATGGGACGCTTTGAGCAATATGAGCGTAAAATCGATGACCTTGAGTCGCAGGTTGAAGCTTACGATCTAGGTAAGAAAACGTTACAGGATGAGTTTGCTGAACTAGAGGCCAGTGACAAAGTTGAAGACGAACTTGCTGCGCTTAAAGCGAAAGTAAAAGGTGCAAACACAAGCACCGAAAAATCAGAATAATAAGAATAGGGTGTACCCTCCGGATGTGAAATCGGAAGGAGGGTAATTACATCAGAGTTTGTAGGAGAGATTGAGATGGATGAAGGTACGATTGCAATGTTGGTGATGCCCCTTGTGGTGTTTTCAATATTCGTTGCTCCAATTTGGCTAATATTACACTATCGAAGCAAGAAGCAAGTGAATCAAGGATTGAGTGCAGAAGAGCACGCATCTTTGCAAGACTTAGCCGAGAAAGCCGAGAAAATGAGCGAACGCATTGAAACTCTAGAGGCCATTTTAGACAGCGAGGCACCTGAGTGGAGGAATAGAGCATGAGAAACGGTAAGCAGCTCTATCGCAACCCAGAAAATGCAAGAATTGCAGGCGTGTGCTCGGGTGTAGCTGAATATTTCGGCTTAGAAACCTGGTTAGTAAGGATTTTAGTTGTAACAGGTTTCTTCTTGTTAGCCGGACCTTTCATCTTTGTTGCATACATTGCAGCTTGGTTCATTCTCGATAAAAAGCCTGTTGGGTTAAAAAATGCGCCAACGCAACCTGTTTTCTCAAAAGGTAAGGGATGGACAAATCCCAACGGTGGTCAGGTAAAAAGCCCAAAAGTGGAAGTGAAAACGAAAGTTTGGCAGGCGGGCGAGCCACCAAAACAAGCGTTTCACGATATTCGCAATCGTTTTGAAAAAGCAGAAGTTCGACTTCGTAAAATGGAAACTTATGTAACGTCTCGCGAATATCAACTCAATAAAGAAATTAGCCGTCTTTAGTTGGCGATGGCGCACCAAGCAAACTTGAATGAAGCCGCTCGTAATGAGCGGCTTTTTGTTATATAAAACAATGCGTTTACTTGGTTTTGTAAAATTCCTGTTACAGCAAAATCGAGTCGCTCGTAAGGGCTTACACTTTTCGACGTCGCGAATTTCATTAGACTGATAGACAAGTTTTTCAACTCTTATTGGTTACAGAAGTTATGCCAAAATCAACGCAATACCAGTCGAGACAATCTGACGAGAATGGCATTATCCATTGGTCAGACGAAGAGAACCAAATTTGGTCTGAACTCTATGCGAGACAAATTCCGCTGGTGAAAGAAAGAGCGTGCCAAGAATACTTGGACGGGCTTGATTTGTTGAAGTTAAATGAAAAGGAAATCCCTCAGCTACCCGACATCAACAAAGTACTGATGGAGAAAACGGGTTGGCAAACAGCTGAAGTGCCTGCGTTAATTAATTTTGGCGAATTTTTCAGATTACTGGCGAATAAGCAATTTCCTGTTGCCACCTTTATTCGCACCAGAGAAGAATTCGATTATTTGCAGGAGCCGGATATTTTCCATGAAGTTTTCGGTCATTGTCCGCTACTAACGAATCCTGCATTTGCTCATTTTACTCACACTTACGGAAAGTTGGGCCTTGCTGCCAGCAAAGAAGACCGAGTATATCTTGCTCGTCTTTATTGGTTCACCGTAGAGTTTGGATTGGTGAGAGCCAAAGATGAATTGAAGATATACGGTGGAGGCATCTTATCTTCTCCTGGCGAGACAATATATGCGTTAGACAGCGACACACCTCTGCGTAACCCGCTCACTGCTATTGATGCATTAAGAACACCTTATCGTATCGATATTATGCAGCCTCTTTATTATATCTTACCGGAATTCGACCATCTGTTTGAATTAGCGGAAATGGATATTATGGCACTCGTAGAAGAAGCGAAGTCTTTAGGGCTATTTTCCCCACTTTTCCCACCTAAAGAGAAAAAAGCCAGTTAACACTATTGTTAATTAAATGTGTTTTATATAGGATGCCGCTCACTGAAGCGGCATCTTTTTTATTTGGTATGCGCGGCCTTTTAATTCCGCTCTCTACGCGTTCTTAAATGTGTGATTCATCGAAAATTTAACCATCTGTAACATTTATCTTGTTATCTTTTTGTAAAAGTATGATATTCTGTACATATATGTTTACAAAATAGCTATAACACCCTATGCGTCTAGAAATAAGCTGTCAGGATCGTCTTGGTATCACTCAAGATGTTTTAGATATTCTCGTTACTAAAGAAATAGATTTACGCGGTATTGAAATTGACCCTGCGGGGAAAATTTTCCTTAATTTTCCCAATATCGAATTTGCAGATTTTCAACACCTCATGCCTCAAATTCGCCGCATCGATGGTATCGACGATGTGAAGACGACGCTTTTCATGCCAGGAGAGCGTGAAAAAAATCAGCTTTCCGCTATTTTAAGAACGTTGCCCGACCCTGTGTTTTCTATCGACGCCAAAGGCAATATCTTGCTATGCAATGAAGCGGTATGCGCGGGGCTAGAAATTCCGAGTAGCGAAATAGAAGGCATTGAAATTGGCGAAGTTGTGAAAGGCTTTAACTTTACTAAATGGATGGACGGTAAATCGCCTGGCCCTCAGTCTTCGAAAGTGAAGTTTATTCAACAGGATTACCTAGCCGATATGCTGCCTATTACCGTACCTGACGGCGAGCAGAATATGATCATGGCAGGTGCTGTGGTGATATTAAAATCAGAGATGCGACTAGGGCAACAATTTACCGCGTTCCACCAGTCTCCCACTGATAGCTTTGACCGCTTTGTCACTCAATCTCCGTTTATGAAGCGAGTCGTTCATGAAGCCAAGCGAATAGCTGATTTGGATGCACCTATTTTAATTTTTGGTGAAACAGGCACAGGCAAGGAAATGATTGCCAGAGCCTGTCACCAGTCTAGCCGTCGTAGTGAAGGTGCATTTTTAGCTTTAAACTGCGCGTCTTTACCTGACAGCGTGGCAGAAACCGAATTATTCGGTTACGCAGCTGGGGCATTCAATCAGCCTAATGCAAAAGTGGGGCTATTAGAGCAAGCAAAAGGCGGTACGCTTCTTCTCGATGAAATCGCTGATATGTCTTCTCAGCTTCAAGCTAAACTGCTCCGCGTTCTAGAAGACGGTGAATTTAGAAGAGTAGGGGATTCTGAGCCAGTTAAGGTAGACGTGCGATTTATTTGTACCACCTGTCGTGACTTAGGTCAGCTTGTAGAAGAAGGACGATTTAGAAAAGAATTGTACTACCGCTTAAACGTACTAAGTTTGGTTATGCCTTCTTTAAAAGACAGAAGGCAGGATATCGTTCCTCTAGCCGAGTCTTTCATCGTTCAACACAGTACCAAGTTAGGTCGCCGTCCTGCGAAACTCAGTAAATCCTGTGTTGATTTTCTGCAGCAGTACCCGTGGCCGGGTAATGTGAGACAGCTACAGAATGCGCTGTATCGCGCGTTATCACTCCTTGACGGTAAGGAGATTACCAAGGAAGACATTCAGCTTCCAAGTTGTGCGCCAAGCGTCACTTATATTGACGAAAACTTTGACGGCACATTAGACGAAGAAGTGAAGAAGTTTGAAAAGGACTTGCTCAAGCGGTTATATCCTTCCTACCCAAGTACCCGTCAATTGGCTAAAAAATTGGGATTAAGTCATACGGCAATTGCAAATAAGTTACGTGAGTACGGCATTAATAAGGCAACGGTAAAGCTTTAATTAGATGGGAGCATTGACCTTTGCCATAGGGCGAAGGTCAATGTGACCAAGTATATTTGACGTCGTTTAGTAAAGTAAAAAAATGGCAAATGGTCTACGCCAATTTTTATATCGTTAATGCGTTTTTGTGCCTCATAGCAATATCAATTCATCTGTTACGATAAATTTACATCGCCCACGGAGCAAGCGGGCAGCGATATACCTGCTCAACAGAGGCTTACAAGCGTACATCCTTTCTTACAGCCAAATAAAACTTCGTCAACAGATCACTTCTCAACGCACACCAACTAGTGGCATAACTGTCATCATGGAATTGTGTGTGATGCTGCCGCGTTAAAAGATATAGGTCTTTTATTCAGAACGTACTGATAAAAGACAAGAGCGCCAAGCTGATGAATAATTTTTCGAGGAAAGAACAATGAAACTAGCAACCTATAAGAATGAAACCCGAGATGGCTGCCTAATGGTAGTGTCGAAGGACCTTTCTCGAGCATGCAGTGCACAGGACATTGCGAAAACGATGCAAGACGCACTGGATAATTGGAAAGAGATTGCCCCTCAGCTACAGATGAAATACCAAGCGCTAAATGATAATGCGTGTGACAGCGTGCCGTTTGACGCATCTCGCTGTGAGTCGCCTCTGCCTAGAGCTTACCAATGGGCTGATGGAAGTGCTTACGTGAACCATGTGGAATTGGTGCGAAAGGCGCGTAATGCAGAAATGCCGGAAAGCTTTTGGACTGACCCATTGATGTATCAAGGTGGTTCCGATGACTTTATTGGACCCGAGGATGACATCATACTTCCAAGTGATGATTGGGGAATCGATTTCGAAGGTGAAGTCGCTGTTGTTACCGATGATGTTCCTATGGCGTGTACGCCTGAACAAGCTTCAGAGCGTATTCGACTTATTATGTTAGTTAACGACGTGTCACTTAGAGGGTTAATCCCAGGCGAACTGGCGAAGGGGTTTGGCTTCTTCCAATCAAAACCTGCGTCTAGCTTTTCTCCGGTTGCTGTAACACCAGATGAATTAGGTGATGCGTGGAAAGATAGCAAAGTGCACTTGCCTTTGCGTTCAACCTACAATGGTGAACTATTCGGTAAGCCTGAAGCGGGTCAGGACATGACGTTTGATTTTGGTCAGCTAGTCGCGCATGCCGCCAAGAGCAGAAACCTAGGTGCAGGTGCTATCATCGGCTCGGGTACAGTGTCTAATAAACAGGGTACAGATCATGGCTCTGCCATCGCTGAAGGCGGTGTGGGTTATTCATGTATTGCAGAAGTGCGCATGATTGAGACTATTCGAGACGGCAAACCTTCTACTCCTTTCATGCAGTTTGGCGATCGTATTCGCATAGAAATGCTAGATAAAGAAGGCAACTCTGTTTTTGGCGCCATTGAACAGCAAGTTAAGCCGCTTAGCTAAAACTTTAAAATGAAAAGTAGTGTGGGGTAATAACGCGGTTTACTTAGTAGGCACGTTGTTGTTTTCCCCACTATAATTATAAGAGGGAGTAGAGCGTTTAGATTCATCAAAGCCCTGTACTCCTACCAAAAACGTTTAATAGGTGTGGTAGTACCATGAGTATAAAACTTTACGGCTATTGGCGTTCGACCGCCTCTTACCGCGTGCGGATTGCGCTGAATTTGAAAGGGGTTGAGTACGAGTATGTACCTGTACATCTTGTAAACAACGGTGGCGAGCAGCATAGTAGCGAATATACGCGTTTAAATCCTGCGCACCTTGTCCCTACTTTGGTCGACGAAGACGAAGATATTATTCTGAATCAATCGCTATCAATCATCGAATATCTTGATGAGCGGTATGAAGGCGAACACCAGCTGGTGCCTGAACATCGAACAGAGAGAGCCAGAGTCAGAGCGCTAGCACAAGATATCGCGTGTGATATTCAGCCTTTGGGTAATCTACGTGTACTGAATGCGCTAAAAGGGAATTTTGAGGCGTCACAAGATGATGTGACGAAGTGGGCATCCCACTGGATAACGCTGGGGTTCGACGGCATTGAAAAGCGTCTTCAGACCCAAGCTGGAAAGTTCTGCTTTGATTTCGATGTTACGCTGGCTGATATTTGCTTAGTACCCCAAGTGTATAATGCGCAACGTTTTAACGTCGATATGAGTCGCTACCCTTTAATTAGTAAGATAGCGAAGAACTGTAACGAGTTAGATGCTTTTGAGCGGGCTAAGCCCGAAAATCAAATAGACGCCACTTAGACTGACGGGGGAGAGTAGAAATGTACTCTGACCCCATTTTTTGAGTTATTGGCGTTTAATCGGTAGCTCGGTGGTGTTTTTCACCTGCTTTAAGGCGAAGGTTGAGCTTAAATGATCGACAAGAGGCAGGTGAGTTAATTTCGTTTTAAGTAAGAATTCGTACTCTTCAATACTTTCCACTATCACTTTTAGTAAGTAGTCTTTTTCACCGCTGGTGGTATGACACTCCACGATTTCATCGATGTTTTGTACGGCATTTTCAAAATCGGTTAGCGAGTCACCGTCATGGTTTTTCAACGTGACATAGATAAAGACAGACACACCTAAATTCAGTTTTTTGCTGTTTAGCAATGTGACTTTACCAAGAATGATGCCGTCGGCTTCCATTCGTTTGACACGTCTCCAGCACGGAGTGTGCGACAATCCTACACGCTGGCTTAAATCTGCCATCGACACCGTGGCGTCTTGCTGAAGTACGCGCAAAATCTCACGGTCAAATTTATCCAATTTCATTAACACTGTTTCCGTCGTTTTTATGATGTTTATTATATATCAAAAAAAATTCTAGGATAGCTGTCCTAGAAAAATTGTAATCAATTCTATTGCGTTTCAGTTTGTAAATTTCATTAACAAACTTTGCAAGGCCTGTCCTCAAAACAATCGGATACACTTGGCAAAATGTTGCTGATCTTTGCGAGGCCGGTAAGTGTACCGCAAATCATCTTCAGACTCTCACATCATCCCAAATGAGCGGCGTTTCGTTTTCGTGACAGCTAGACCTTGGGTAGGCTTTAATTCATCACAGTATTAATAGGGAAAATATGTCAGTTTTTGATCACCCGGAGTTCAATAATCACGAACACGTTGCGTTTTATCATGACAAGAAGGCGGGCTTGAGCGCCATTATTGCTGTACACAATACCAATCTGGGGCCAGCACTTGGCGGTTGTCGCATGTGGCCCTACGTAAATAGTGGTGAGGCATTGACCGATGTGTTGAGACTGTCAAAGGGAATGACGTATAAAGCAGCCATGGCTAACTTGGAGCTTGGCGGCGGTAAATCTGTGATCATCGGCGACCCTCGTAAGGCTAAATCGCCAGAAATGATGAAGGCAATGGGCAAGTTTGTTGAATCATTGGGCGGCAAGTATTTCACTGCTGAAGACTCTGGTATTTCAGTAACGGACTTGCAAACTATGGCAACCGAGTCGGATTACATCGCTGGTGTTAATGCTAAATACCACTATGCGGGCGAAGTACCTGACGGAAACCCGGCTCCGTCTACAGCATACGGTGTGTTTGTGGGATTGAAGGCGACGGTAGAGTACGGCTTGAAGCGCAGCCTTGATGGCGTCAGTGTTGCTATACAAGGTATGGGGCACGTTGGCTACCGTCTTGCAAAGCATTTGCATGAGCACGGTGCCAAGCTTTATGTTGCGGATATCTATCCTGAAGGTGTTGAAAAAGCAGTATCTGAATTTGGTGCGACAGCTGTAGCGCCGGAAGAAATACTGAGCTTAGATGTGGATGTGTTAGCGCCATGTGCGTTGGGTGCAGCCATTAACGATCTGTCATTGCCTGAAATCAAAGCCAAAGTAATTGCAGGCGCTGCAAATAACCAGCTTGCACGTGAAGATATTGGTGAATTGCTTCAACAACGCGGCATTCTGTATGCGCCAGATTACGTGATCAACGCGGGTGGCGTTATCGACATCTTCCATCAGCGTATGGAATCGAGTTCTAATGAAGCGCTTCGCGCACATATTGAGCAAATCGGCGAAACGCTAAAAGAAATTTATACCCGTGCAGAGCAAGAAGGGGCGGCGACAAACCGCGTTGCCAACCTTATTGCCGAAGAGAGATTTTCTTTAAAGGGTTGAAAACTCTCAACCAAATAGTCATAATGCGCCCCGCACTCAGGCAGGGGCGAATGACTTTGCTTTGAATGCGATTTTCTATGGTGGGCTTTTGGTCCTCCCGCAATGATACTCTGTGAACCCGGTCAGGCCTGGAAGGGAGCAGCCGCAGCAGACGACTCATGTGCCGGGATGTGGCTGGAGGCCCGCCACCCAAATTCCTTATTCGTCTTCTTTTTTAGTCTTTTCTATTTCATCTAAGTACTTGAGCGCTTTGCTGATAGCATGCTCAACATTCATTTCCATTTGATTTCGTTCGCTCTGAGGCAGGTAAAACGCCATGTCTACTTCGTAGCGGATATAACGTGGTGGAACCTGATTTAAGGCAAGACAGCACAAGTCTGCTAAGTAATCAGGACTTTTCGTGGTATCGAGCCCCAGCTTACTGATTCTTTCTAAAACCAGGTGTTCATAATAGTTATGGATGTCGTCATCTAGTTTCATGTTCATTCCCCTTATAATTGTTGTTAGCGCCCTGCGTAAAAGTGCTGTGGTATGCAAATATGCTGCGCGGAAAATACAGCGCTTGTCCAATTAATTGGACACATTTTTATACAAGCTAAATGGCACAACACGAACCTTGGCTATATATCCTTATAATGTATAGCTTGTATTCTGTGGATGTCGAGTCGACGGTGATAGAATTACGAAGTTAAACAAAGCAATAAGGCAAGAACGACATGAAAAAAAATATAGAGCCCTGCTACTACGGCGATTACCTACAGCTTGATAAGATTTTGGGGGCGCAGGACTTACAGAGTGAGAAGTACGGTGACGCGGCGCACGAAGAAATGCTGTTCATTATTGTTCACCAAGTTTATGAGCTTTGGTTTAAGCAGGTTCTTCACGAATTAAATGCAGTAATTGATACGTTTAATCAAGAGACGGTTAAAGATCAGCAGCTAACACTCGTGGTGCATCGCTTACAGCGAGTCATACAAATTCAAAAGTTAATGAACGATCAAATTGCTATCATGGAAACCATGACGCCACAGCAGTTTTTGTCGTTTAGGGACTACCTGGTGCCCGCGTCGGGCTTCCAAAGTATACAGTTCAAGCGTTTAGAAATATCACTGGGCCTAAAGCGTGATTTCAGAATCGACTTTGATAAGCAAAGCTTCTACAACCGTCTGACTGATAAAGATAGAGCGTTATTGGAAACCCTTGAAAGCAAACCCAGTTTGTTTGAGCTGGTCGACAAATGGCTTTCAAGAATGCCGCTTCTAAAAACGGAAGGCTTCGATTTTTGGCAATATTATAAAGATGCGGCAGACGAAATGTTGAAAGATGACCATCATACAATTTCAACCAGTGACATGCTATCTGATACAGAGCGGCGACAAGAGCTAAAAGACTTACAAGCAACGATGGAGAACTTTGATGCGTTGTTTGATGATACGCAGTTTGAAAAGTTAAGAGGCGAGGGCAAGTTCCGCTTGAGTCATAAAGCATTGCTTTCTGCATTATTTATAAAACAGTACTCTGAAGAGCCTATCTTTAATCTGCCGTTCCAGCTTATTACCGCACTCACAGAGATAGACGAGCAACTCACTATATGGCGCTATCGTCACGCAATGATGGTTCAGCGCATGCTGGGCACTAAAATTGGCACTGGTGGATCGTCAGGACATCATTACCTCAAGAAAACCACTGAGTCTAATCGTATCTATTTAGACTTTTTTAACATGGCAACCTTCTTACTTCCCAAAAGTGCATTGCCAGAATTGCCTGAAACTGTAAGAAGACGACTGGGGTTTTATCTCCAATAGTTTGAAAAGTAAGCTTTTATGCGTTTTTTCTTACTGTTATTCGTCGCATTTTTCTCTGCATGAAATTTAAACGTAAACAACAAAATCAGTAAGTTAGCTGCACGTTTATGGTGCAGCTAACCGCATCCTATCGAAGAGCCCTTGATTTTCATCCTGTCAATATGTCAATTATACAAAAGGATAATTTTAAAAAATCCTAATAAAAACATTAGTTTAATTCTGTTTTAAGGTGTTTTTAAAAAACCTAAACAGAGAAAAACTTTAATAAGAAATGAAAACCAGGGAAAAACAATGACGTTTAATAAAACGCTTACGGCGGTGGCTGTTGCCGCGTCGATGGGCCTCTCTGCGCCCGTATTTGCGCAAGAGTCCAAAGGTACAATTACTGGCACATCAGTATCAGCTAGTACAGAACAAGCTCTTGCTGGAGTAGAAGTTACTATTGTAAATCTGGAAACAGGGTTAACCAGAACTATTGTTACAGACAGTGACGGTAGATATACCTTTCCTCTTCTTCCACCTGGCAATTATAGCTTAACCGCTAAAAAAGATGGCTTCTCTGTTGCGCAAGAAAAACAATTCAGCGTAAGGCCTTCAGGTAAAACAAACTTGGATGTCGCTCTCGAAGCGGGTGATATCGAAAGAATCTCTGTGCGTGGAACTTCAATTTCCAATATCGATGTGACTTCGAGTGAGTCACAGCTATATGTTGACCAAGAGTTTATATCTAAAGTTCCAGTACCTCGCGATATTTCTTCAGTAGCGCTACTTGCTCCGGGTACCGTTTCTGGTGATTCCGACTTCGGTAACTATGCTTCGTTTGGCGGTTCTTCAGTTGGCGAAAACGTTTACTATGTGAACGGTATTAACGTTACAAACTTCCGTAACGGATTGGGGGGCTCAGAGCTTCCATTTGAAATGTACGAATCTTTCGAAGTAAAAACAGGTGGTTACTCAGCCGAGTTCGGGCGTTCAACAGGTGGTGTTATTAACGCACGAACCAAGAGCGGTAGCAATGAATTCAAATGGGGAGCCAGCGCATATTACGAGCCAGCAGCCCTTAGAGCTCACCAGTCCGACGTATTCTACAGAACTCAAGAAGATGCAGAAGAGGCTGGAACAGCCTATTACGTTGTTAACAAAGAAGACGAAACAGGTGAGACAAACGTCAACCTGTGGGCTTCTGGCGCGCTTATTGAAGACAAACTCTTTTTCTTCGGCTTAGTAAATCAAAAAGTACGTCAGCGTGATTACGCAGAGACTACAACGATCTACGACCGCGAAGGTAACGACACGTTACTCAGTGCAAAGCTTGATTGGTACATTACGCCCGAGCACATACTAGAATTTACGGCATGGGATAATACCGAAGAGCTAGAATCTGAAAAGTTCCTATATAGCCCAGATAGCGACAATGTGGGATCGTCGTTAGGTGAATATACGCTGGAGCGCGGCGGCACGACTTGGGGAGCTCAATATACAGGCATCATTACCGATGATCTTACCGTGAGTGCCCAATACTCGGTTAACAAAACGAGCTACAGCAATCTGAACAATGGCGCCAATCCGCTAGGTGATGCTCCGGTTATTTACGACAGATTTACCAATATAGAATATGGTGCTTACGGCTTAACGACGCCTTCAGTTCAAGAAGATAAACGTACGGCTATTCGTTTTGACGTAGAGTGGTACGTTAGTGCAGACCATGTCCTCAAAATTGGTATCGATAATGAGGACCTTGAGGCTTATGAAAATACTTCTCGCGCAGGTGGCGTTGCATACCGATATGAAAACTGTGGCGATAATCTAGATGAGCCGAGTAATGCAGACTGCCAAGTTCGTCAAGAGTTTTATGTAAACCAGGGCGACTTTGAGACCAAGAGCTTCGCTTATTATGTTGAAGATACTTGGACAGTGACAGACAACATTACGGCAAGAATTGGTCTTCGTAATGAAACCTTCGAAAACTTTAACAAAGCCGGTGAAAAATTTGTTGATGTAAGCGATCAGTGGGCACCACGTTTGGGCTTGAGCTGGGATGTAAAAGGTGACGGTGAGAGCAAAGTATTTGCAAACTACGGCCGCTACTATCTTCCAGTTGCGACGAATACAAACATTCGTCTGGCGGGTGATGAACTCTATACACGCCAGTATTTTGATGTTGAGTCAATAAATGATGATTTCACGCCTGTATTAGGCGAGGCTACTGGCAGTTTGACGGTATACAGTGACGGTACACTTAAAGGAACGACAGAAACAGTCAATGCCGACCTCGACCCTATGTATCAAGATGAATATATTCTGGGTTATGAGCAAGTCATTAACGAATCTTGGAGCTTCGGTATCAAAGGGACTTACCGCGACCTGAAAAGCTCTCTAGAAGATATTGCTATCGATGCAGGCTTCGACGACTACATTCAACAAGAGTTTGGTTCATCGTGTACACTATGTTCTGGCTTCCATTATTATGTTTTAACAAACCCAGGCAACGATGTAACAATTACCACAGATCCAGATGGAGATGGTGATGTACCATACGGAACATACACTATTCCTGCTGATATGTTGGGTTACCCTGAAGCTGAACGTCAGTATGCCGCAGTTGATTTGACTGTTGACCGAGCGTGGGATGATATTTGGATGATGAGCTTCACCTATACGTGGAGCCATAGTTGGGGTAACACTGAAGGTGCTGTTCGTTCTGATAATGACCAAACAGATTCTGGTTTAACAACAAACTTTGACCAACCAGGCCTTCTTGATGGCGCATATGGTAATTTACCGAATGACCGCCGTCATGCTGTTAAACTAACAGGTGCTTACCAGCTCTTTGAGAACTTTACACTGGGAGCAAACTTCCGTTGGACATCAGGTAGACCACTTAACTCTTTTGGTTATCACCCAACAGATCTTTTCGCAAGCTACTATGATGCGGAGTCATTTGTAAAAGATGGTGAGTTAGTTTCTCGTGGCTCTGAAGGTCGTACGCCTAGTACTTGGACTTTGGATTTGAGTGCGAAATACCTTATTGAGCTAGAGCAAGCGGATGTAGCACTTCGTGCTGACATCTTTAACCTATTCAACAATGATGATGCTACTCAGCTTAACGAAATAAACGAGCGTTATGCTGGACAAAGTGATGAAGGAATATTCCTTGGAGAATACAACCCAAGTTACGGGTTGCCTACATCTTTCCAAACGCCACGTTACGTGCGCTTCAGTGTAGAAGTAAATTTCTAAACAAGGTCGAAAGCCCAGCATAGTGCTGGGCTTCTTTTTTACTATGAATCATTTATTGCAAAAGTTAGTTTCAGCCTCAAAATCAGTCAATAAGTCACAGGTTGAGGCGATAATTAGCGACTTAATCAACTTACAAGCACCTTTACAAGAAAGATGGGTTGGAGTAGGGCAAATAGCAAAATCGTTTGGGAGTTATAGACTAGCTAAGCGCTGTATCGAAAAAGCGCTTGAACAAAGCCAAAGTGATCAAATGGTAGCGCAAGCCTTGGGAATGCTCTCTGATTTAGGAAAAACCGAGTTGGCATACGAATACCTGCAGTCTATCGGCAACAGAGTGTCGTCGTCTGTAGTGCTATTACACTTAAAAGGAGTACTCGCTTATCAACTGGGTTACTTCACTCAAGCAAAGCAGTTGCTTAGAGAAGCCTTAAGAACAGTCCCAACGTCAGGGGAAACACTCCACTTATTATCAACGATGTCTGATACAGAGGAAGCAAAAGAGCTACAGAAGGAACTAGATACCTTACTATCTAGCATGGACAAGGCCCCTTTATCAGTGTCCAAAGCATGCTTTTACAACGCCTTAGGGAATACCTACCTAAAAACCTCCGAAGTGGTTACCGCTTACCAATATTTTGAAAAGTGCGCAGAAACCATGCGAGCGATTTCACCAAAGGATAAGTCATTTGATTACTCATTAATTGAGGATTGGAGAAATGAGAACGTTAAGTGCGCAGAGGTTAAGCCTTCTAACTCCAAAGACGAAAGCGTTTCAACGAAAAGCTCTCCAATTTTTATTTTAGGAATTCCTCGAACTGGAACAACGCTTGTAGAACAAGTCATCATTCAAAATACAGAAGCGCAGAGTGTGGGGGAAATAGATGCCTTTCCGATGGCAGTAGATAACGTATTAAAAACTAAAAATGCTCTAGAGCGCCTAAAAACACTCGCTCTTTTAGATGAAGAAAAATGCAGTATGATAGCTGATGAGTATTTTAAGATTTGTAGCGAATATGGGGTATCAAATGCCCTGATCGTTGACAAAAGCTTAAGTAACTTGCGATATGCTTATGCAATCAAGCACGTTTTTAATAAAGCAATCTTTGTTGTCACCAGAAGAAATGAAATTGATAACGCATGGTCAATATTCAAGACGCAATTTAGTAATAGTTTACATTGGTCTTGGGATATTAGAAAAATAAAAAGTGTTATTGATAATGAGTCTAGATTAGCGAAAATTTTGGCTAATTCTAAAGAGGTAGCACCAATAGTAATACAGCTAGAAACCTTGCAAGACCAGCCACAGGAAACAATAAAACAAGTAATTAATAGGGTTTACGAAAAGCAAGGCGCTACTCGTGAGACTGAGTTGCTATCTTTACCTCCATATGAAGCTGGAAAAGTAGATACAACAGCAGTAAGAACTGCAAGTATGTATCAGGCTCGACAGCCGATAAGCAGCGACCATGCCCACTCTAAAAACATCCCCCCCAAGTTCGAAAAAACATATTCAGAAATTCATTAGTAGAGTATTTGAACTGTAAGCGGCCGTCATCGATTTTGCTGTTCGCCGCATAGATGAGTTCATTAAACTTTAGTCTTGGTTTGAAGTGTATGAAAAGTGAGCTAAAAAAGCTTGGGCTTGTAAAGTATATATAAAATGTAAGTTAATATTTACAGATTAGAGTTAAAAGACAAAAAAAAATTGAACTTTTGTGAAACACCCGTCTGATCCCAGTTGACCCTTCGCACAGGATGTGGTTATTATCAAAGTGAGGCTTTGACCTTACTAATAATAATTCGTTATATAAACGATTTAAGAAACACACACTAAGAGTTTTAGTGGTCCAGGGAGACAATACATGTTTACAAACTCTAAGCTGGCTAA
>Ga0207991_1000638_pt1 | contig 23204 bp, 17 predicted proteins | sample ETN07SmetaG_FD_185786 | JGI IMG/M metagenome (GOLD analysis project Ga0207991, IMG submission 185786) | Marine microbial and viral communities from oxygen minimum zone, Eastern Pacific Ocean - ETNP2014F14-07SV275 (SPAdes) (version 2) | ecosystem: Environmental > Aquatic > Marine > Oceanic ...
TCAAGATTGGACTTGATGCAACTCGCTATCAGGTCGTGAAACCCCTTATGAAACGGGCTAACATTTACCTGGTTAAATTAATTGACCGATCCATTTCAGAACCAGTTGCCCTAAAAGAGATCAAGGAAAATCCATGGGTCCAGCATGCACAGTACGATCATTATATAACCAAGCGCCAGACATTCCCGGATGACCCCAGTTTCAGTTCTCAATGGGGCATGCACAATACCGGTCAATCCGGTGGATTGGAAGACGCGGACATTGATGCGCCTGAAGCCTGGGACTTGACCACAGGGGGTGTGAATGCCTTAGGGGACGAAATTGTCGTTGCCATCGTTGATGGTGGATGTTTGCTTTCCCACAACGATTTGAACGACAATCTTTGGATCAACGAGGACGAAATACCCGGAAATGGCATCGATGATGATAATGATGGATATGTGGACGATATTAATGGCTGGAATGCCTACAACTCCAATGGATCCATTTCATCTGATGGTCATGGGACCCACGTTGCTGGGATTGTTGGTGCAGAAGGAAATAACGGCAGCATGGTAGCAGGTGTGAACTGGGATGTAAAATTAATGATCATTATGGGATCATCTGGAAATACATCTACTGTTTTAGAGGCTTACGGATACGCCCTGGATCAAAGGGCTCTTTATAATGAGACCAATGGTGAAGAAGGAGCCTTCGTGGTGGCCACCAATTCCAGTTTTGGAGTTGATTTTGCCGATTGTACCTCCGGGAATTATCCGTTGTGGGATGAAGCCTATACCGCCATGGGAGAAGCAGGGATATTAAGCGCAGCAGCCACGATTAACGCAAATCAAAATGTAGATAATATCGGTGATGTTCCCACGGGATGTACCAGTGATTACCTGGTGACCGTAACTAATACTAACCGTCACGATCAAAAAGCCTCAGCTGGTTATGGAGTTGAATCCATTGATCTGGGCGCACCGGGGAGCAGTATTCTTTCCACTTACAGCAACGGCTCCACATCATCCTTGTCTGGAACCAGTATGGCTACACCCCACGTAGCAGGTGCCGTTGGATTTCTTCATTCAGTCATGACATCAGGTTTTAGTCAATTCCAATTCAATAGTCCAGGTGAAGGTGCACTTGCACTCAAATCAATGATTATGGAAGGTACAGATGTAATTAGTGCCTTGGAAAATATAACCGTGTCTGGTGGTCGATTGAATTTATTTAATTCCGCTATGCTAGTTTCACAGTTTATGGCATCTGATTCCCTTGACCCCAATCCCATTACAAATTTTACAGGGGATGGGTCTGGTGGAACGGTCATTCAATTGAGTTGGGAAAATCCTATATCACTCTTTGGTGGTGATACCATATCTGATTTCATAAATGATTTATATCGTGATGGTACTTTGATTGAATCTACAGAGGCTGGAATTACCAATTTTGTAGATACACCCGTTTTTCCAGGAACCTTTTATGAATACACTGTTATTACCCGACTTATAGAAAATGATTCAACAAGTGTTCCAGTCAACTTAATTGTAGTGGCAGAATCAGGCGACTGTCAATTAGGCGACCCAAATATGGACGACATAATTAATGTCATGGACATTATCGCAACATTAAGATTCATAATGGAATGGGAAAATCCAACTCCAAATGAATTTTGTGCTGCCGACGTCGATTTTGATAATACGATTACGGTGTATGACCTCTTGCTTATTTCAGATATAATATTAGGTGATTAATTATTAAGAAAGGTTAGATCCATGTCATCCTTAACTTTTATTGCGTTACTCCTTGCATAATAATACCACAAATCCAAGCGCCGTAGGTTCCAATAGCATACCCCAGAACGGCCAGTAAAACGCCCACGGGTGCCAAAGATGGATGAAAGGCTGACGCTACGATAGGAGCAGATGCTGCACCACCTACATTGGCCTGGCTCCCTACTGCCAGAAAGAAAAATGGTGCACGAATAAGTTTTGCTACCACGATAAGAAGAATTGCATGAAATGTAATCCAAATTAACCCAATGAGAAATAGACCCGGATTTTCAAAAATAGCCATAATATTCATTTTCATCCCAATCGTAGCCACAAGAATGTAGAGGAATAAACTCCCATAACGGGATGCGCCCACTCCTTCTAACTCCCTCGCTTTTGTAAATGATAATCCCAATGCAATCGTGGTGGCCAAAACGATAAGCCAGAAAAATCCCGATGTAAGGCTGAATTTAGCTAAGCCGGGCGCATTCTCACCAATCCAAGGTGCAATTATATCCGCACCAAAATGGGCTAAAGCTGTAACACCAAATCCCACTGCCATGACCTTAATTGTATCTGTCAGATCCGGGATACGTAAAATTTGGGCTCGATAGGTTTCAATCTTTTCTTTCAATTCTGTAATGGCAGATGTATCAGCCTGGAATTTTGCATCGATCCGTTCATGAATTCCTGCACCATACAATAAAAATGCCATCCAAATATTTGCAACAATTACATCCACGGCGATCATGGCTGAAAAAATGGAATCTCCAACATTAAATATTTCTTTCATGGCCGCCTGATTCGCACCCCCGCCGATCCAACTTCCTGCTACGGTAGTGAGTCCACGCCAAACGGCTTCTGGGCCAGCTCCACCCACCACATCCGGTGCAAAGACTGAAACGATCAGGATAGCAAGTGGCCCGCCAATAATGATGCCCAATGTACCCGTTAAGAACATGATAATAGCTTTGGGCCCCAGTTTCTTGATCTCCGGTAAATCGATACTGATAGTGAGTAATACTAGACTCGTAGGGAGCAAATACCGGGAGGCAACAAAATAAAGATTGGACCCTTCCCCGGATATGATTCCCAGGGAATTAAAAACAGATGGAATGAAATAACAGAGTAAAAGTGATGGGATGTATTTATAGAATTTTTTCCAGAATGGATGTTCGCTTTTGGAGGTGATAAAAACAAACGCCAGGATACCAAGGAGAATACCGAAAACAACGGCGTCGTTTGTGATGAGTGTTGTTTGCATCCTTTAAGTTATTTAACTCACCCCTATCGCCGGCTCTGGAGTTTTGCTAGCAGTCGAAGAATCTCTAAATAAAGCCAGATCAATGTTACAAGCAATCCAAATGCGCCATACCATTCCATATATTTTGGTGCACCCATTTCAACGCCCTCTTCAATAAAATCAAAATCCAATACGAGATTTAAAGCAGCGATTACCACCACAAATCCGCTGAACAAAATCCCCATCATGCCATTACTATGAATAACACCAATACTGGAACCAAAAAAGCCCATAAGCATATTGATAACATACAAAATGGCAATGCCTCCTGTTGCAGCCACCACCCCAAGTTTGAAATTTTCTGTGGCTTTGATCAATCCCGATTTGTAAGCGAGCAACAATGCGCCAAGTGTGCCAAAGGTTAAAAAGATCGCCTGAATCACAATCCCTGGATACATTTGTTCAAAGATCATAGAAATCACACCGAGAAAAATGCCTTCAACCACCGCATACATGGGCACGGTAATATGCCCGTACTGGGGTTTGAAAATGGTAACCATAGCCAAAATGAATCCACCAATGACCGCAGGAAATACCAGGCCATGCATAGCTGGGTTTCCCCACGTATAACCGGCACTCAATATGATCAAAATTAAACCGATCCCGGTTTTGTTTACGGTGCCACTCAATGTCATGGCCCCTTCCGTAACTGCTGAAAGATGTTTTCTAAAAGTGGTCGCTTTTAATGCCGGATTTCCCGACCGCATGGTTAAATGTTTATTCATTGTTTTCACCCTTTTCGATTCTGAACCAGGGTTTCCCATCCGGTCCTTTTTTCTTTGCCAATTTTAATAAACTTAAACCCACAATCAGAATGAGTGGTATTGATAAAATAAGTGCTGGATTTTCCATGATTATTTTTGAGTCCAATTATTTCTACTTGGTAAAATATTTTGTGAATGAGTCAACGTTATTTTTGTATTCCTGACAAATATAAAACGTAAATATGTAAAACGTAATTTCCAATAATTACATATTTACGAATTGCATAATTAAATAAAATCTTGAATCAACCATACATTATTATTTTGGCATTTACCTCGGTTATCTTTATTGCTCATCAATTATTGTCACTGCAGCGATTCGATCCATCACCGGTGGATGACTGTAAGACAAAAACACCATGAGTGGATGGGGCGTTAAATGGGACAAATTATTTGCCGCCAACCCTTTCAACATACTAATTAATGCATCTTTATTTTGGGTGTGCTCCAATGAGTAAGCATCCGCTTCAAATTCATTTTTCCGGCTCAATGCAGTGGTAAAAATAGAAGTAAGCAAACTCACGGGAGAATAGAGCATCCCGAAAAAGATAAGTCCACCATAAACAGAAACAGTCTCTACACCAAAGACAGCAAATAAAGCAGGATCATTCATAAGCAGATTAAATACAAAAAGCATAATTCCCGTCTCAATGATTCCCAGTATTGTGCCCGTAATAATATGTTTCTTTTTATAGTGTCCCACCTCATGTGCCACCACCGAAACAATTTCTTCCGTTGAATGTTTTTCCAATAAAGTATCGAAAAGCGCAATCCTCCGTGATTTCCCGAAACCACTGAAATAGGCGTTGGAATGAGACGATCGTTTGCTGCCATCCATCATATCAATTTTAGCTATAGGAAAATTAACTTTTTCTGAAAATGCTTCAATAGCAATTCTCAATTCTCCATCTTCGAGGGGCGTAAATTTGTTAAACATGGGTGCAATCACATGAACAAACAAAGGCTGAACCGCAATCATAAATGCTGTGATCAATCCCCAAGCGATCCACCAGCCATTCTCACCATAAGTATTAAAAAAGTAGAGGATCGGACTCATAACCATGGTTCCAAAGACAATGGTCAGCATGTATCCTTTCAATTTATCTATTATGTAGGTCTTTGGAGTTGTTTTATTAAACCCATATTTCTCTTCTAAAACAAATGTCCCATACAATGAAAAGGGTAAATTAATAATATCATTAATGATAAAAATAATTCCAAAAAATATGAGACCGCCCACAATGGGATGAACCGATTGAGTCCGCACAAATAGATCTAAAATACCAAAAAGTCCCATGTGAATTACAATGAGTGTTAGCACCAAACTGAATGTACTAGACAATAAACCAAACCGCGTATTGTCCTTTAAATATGCCTGTGATTTGGCGTATTTCTCTTCATCATAATGGTCTTGAAATCCATCGGGGACTATTTCAGAAACACTATTCATATTCAAAATTGTACTAACCGTTGAAAGCAAATATTCTACAATCAAGGCACCGATAATAATCAAATAATATATTTGTTCCATTTATAATAAACCTAATTGAACTTTATGGAGCAGCCCAGAGCTTTTGTTGAAACAGGATCAATCTTTTCTCCTGTCAATAGGGCATTCAAGGCATCCGCAAGAAAAGTGTGTTTAACCTTGCGGGGTTTCCTGGCATTGTCATCAATCGCACCGCGATAAACCAATTTATCCTTTTCATCAAATAAATAAATATGGGGCGTTTTTCGGGCACCAAATGCTGTAGCCAACCTAGAGCCCGGATCTTGCGTATAAGGAAAATTGTAACCCATTTCTTGCGCATGCTCAATCATTTCTTCCATACTGTCATCACTCTCAAATTGGCTTTCGTTGGAATTCACGGCAATCAATCCAATTCCCTTGGGGATAAATTCCTGCGCCAGAGTCACATAACGGTCTTCCCAAGCAAGCACCCACGGACATGTATTGCAGGAAAAAATGACCAACGTTCCCGCATCTCCTTTCGCATCAGTTAGGGTCATGCTTTTTCCACTGATGTCAGCCAGTTGATGATCCATGAGCGGCATGGTTGAACCTATTTCTAATTCGCCAGCGATTAGAAAGGTGATTCCGGTTAAGATAGATAATATTTTTTTCATACAAACTCCTATTCGTTTAATGCAAGATGAATGGCTTGCCTGAATTTACTTTCGGGTTCTTGCCCTTCCCAAAAATTCACGATCGTTCCGGAATTTTTCCCAAACAGGATTGTGAACGGTAACGAGCCAGACCATTCCGGGTGGATGCCATTAATGAAAGGTTGATCTTTTTCATTTTTCATAAATGAAACACCAGAAATATTTTGCTTATTTAAGAATTTTTTTACCCCATCAAAGTGGTCATCAAAATCTGCACTGACAAATACCACTTTTAGATCCTTGAACTCTTTACCCAAATTAACGATCATAGGAAATTCTTCTACACAGGGCACGCACCAGGTTGACCACACGTTCAGGAGCACTGCTTTTTCTCCCTTAAAACTCGAAACATGATCATGAATCGTTTTTGAATTTGCTTCAATCAGTTCAACCCGACTGCAACCCGACAGGAAGAATGCAAAAATAATTGCTATAATGACTCTCATGGCCGAACCTGTCTCATTTCATGTTTTGAAAAAAGTTTGGCCTGGTCATCATAATGGACAGATGATTCAATGGCTGTTGCACTGCCGTATTGGTGAATGGTCCAGGCGTTCAATTCTCCGTTAGGTCCCCACTCCACGGCTTGGAAATAACAGTCTCCGGCTCGCCCAATATAAATGTCATCTTTTTTCTCGAAATAGATCGCTCTCAATAAACCCGGGCCACCTGAAAGCGGCAAATTCGTTTCACCCCGAACCAATCGTAAAACCTGACCCAACGGTACGTCAATCTTCCCAAATTTATTCTCAAGATAATCAATCGTTTCAACAAGTTTACGCGTAATTATTTCAGGTTCATATTTTAGGTCCGCTTTATTAAATGCATTGGGGAGAACAATCATAGACAATGCTGCTGCTGTATTTGTTGAATCTGCGGATAAATTCCATCCTTTAATTAACGATAATGCGAAAATCAATTTTTGATCTGTTTCATTAGCCATATCCTGAATATATCGGTCTCTCACCTTGGCAATGACAGAATTCAAAGAATACCGTGTATCATATTTATAGGAGAAAAATTCCTCCCTGGTAATTGAAGAATCTGCACCGAATGTTTCCAGGGCTCGCATGGCTCTATTGGTTTGGTGAGTTTCAATGCCCGTCCAATCCGGTAAAGCTTTGGATACTTCATCGGGATCGCCTGTCGCGAGGTAAGGATTGCTGTTACAGTTTTGTAAAAATCCATCTTTTGGATTTAGAACCTGGGGCAATGAATCAAACGGAACATAACTTGTCCAAATGTTGCCTTGGGCATCGCCGGCAAGAAGTTCATGCCAGTTATACCTATCATCCCGTTTTGGAATCTTCGCATTATAGACATAAAAAATGTTGCCATCCTTATCCGCATAACCCGTATTAAACATGGGCAAGGCGTGAATCTCCATGGCATTTCTAAATTCAATGAAATTGGTAGCTTTTCCCATCCGATACCATTCTTCCATAAAATTCAAGTTTTTTAAAGATGAAATGCGCAGTGCATAGGTACCATGCTCAAACTCCATCACGGGACCATGAATGGATTCTTTTACCTTCCGTTTAAATGTCCAGGAAAAAGGTCCGAATAATTTTACTTTAATTCTCGCTTTCCTAACTTTCAGGTCTTTCCATTCCCCTTCAAACCAGTATTGATCATTATTTTCCGGATTGATGGTTAATTCATACACGTCAATCAAATCCGGTGAATTAACAGTATGGCTCCAGCCTAAATAAGGATTGTGTCCAATCAATGGAATCGGAGAGCCGGGAAACAATCCACCATAAAAGTCCCAACCTTCTTCGCTGATAAAATGTGCTTCGTACCAAGCCGCGGGGCCATCCCAGGGCTGGTGACTATTGATCCAAATCCGCGTATAGCCATCACTGGATCGATGGGGCGCTATTGCAAAAACATTACTGGCAACCATTTTGAATGATTTGGTGTCGTCTTTATGCCTATTCAACCCAATCGTTTGCGGAGGTGTTTCTTTGGATAATTTTTTCATAACCCCATCCAGCCCAAACATCAAGGGCATACGGTGCGAAAATCCCGCAATTAAATCTTTCCCCGTGACTGGATATATTTTTTTCAATCCATGTTCCGGGTGATCTTGTAAAAAAAGATTGATGCCTGCCGCGTAGCCACCGCATAATAATTTTACATCATCAGCCACGTCAGATTCATAGTTGGATTCAATGGTGTTCCAAATATCCATTAAGTGAACATAATAATCATTCACAGCTGCGCCCTTTCCATAAACGGATGCAAGTTTGCCACGTGTTGCAAGTAATATATCGGCAATAGTCTTAAAATCGTCCTGGGCATGGGCGTAAGCCAATCCAAAGGAAACATCTGCATCCCGCTTGCCATAAATGTGGGGAACGCCCCATTCATCCCGTTCGATTCTTGCGGAAAAGCCATCTTTCGTTATTGTGATTTGTTCCCCAAATAATATTTGGATGAACAGGAACAATAAAATAAGGATATTTTGTTTTCTAATCATGTGTTAATAGACTCGGAAATCAGAATTCCCGTCTCCCCTGAATTCCATACATTATACTTTTTCATAATGGAGAGAAACAGTTCTGAATCCTTAAAAGAATTAAGCCAATTTGATAAATTCAGAAATTCTCCTTGAAACCAAGCTAAATCCACATGAGCTCCCTGTCGAACAAATGGGAATAATGCCATATCTGCTAACGTGATTTTTTCACCACATAAATAAGATGAATTGGATAATGTTGATTCGTATGTAGTCAAAATTTCTCCAACTGCGTTTTGATATTCTTCATAAGACCCGTCTTTAAATCGCACGTGGTATTTATATTTATCTAACCATTTTTTATAATCACCATCATTCTGGTCAATCAACGAATTTTGCATCTCAATATTCTCTGTATACCAATATTCAGGATCGCTTTGAGATAAAGCCCATTTCATCACATCAATACTTTCATCAATTACCGTTCCATCCATGAGTTGTAAAACAGGGACAGTTCCTTTAGGAGAAAGTGAATACAATTCTTCCGGTCGGTCACTTAAAAGGATTTCCCGATGTTCATAGTCAATACCGGAGTATGCTAAAGCCATGCGAGCCCGCATTGCATAAGGGCAACGTCGGAATGAATAAAGAATGGGATAATTCAAATTTCTTGATTCAATTTCGGTTTGATTCGGGAATCAAAAAATGTTTTTGAGACAACTTGGGATGGATCTTTTCGCCGAATCTTTTGCTCTTCTAATGGTAATTGGGAAAAGTCCAAACATTCTTGTGAGCAGCAGCCATCCAATTCTTTCCCGCATATTTCACATTGAATAAAAAGTATGTGACAGGCATCGTTCTTACAATCCGTATGCGTATCGCAGGATGCACCACAAATATGACAGGTCGCAATCACATCTTCGGTTACACGTTCCCCCAACCGTTCATCAAATACGAAATTCTTCCCGATAAATTTTGATTCTAATCCCTTTTCTTTAATGTCATGAGTATATTGAATAATTCCACCCTGGAGTTGATTCACATTTTTAAACCCATGATTCATCAAATATGAAGACGCTTTTTCACAGCGAATTCCGCCAGTACAGTAAAGCAATATTTGTTCATCCTCTTTCCCTTCAAGTATCCGTTTAACTTCTGGCAGCAATTCCTTGGATGTTTCTACATCGGGAACAATAGCAGATTCAAACCGGCCAATCTCACTTTCATAATAATTACGCATATCCACAATGATTGTATCAGGATTTTCTAATGCTTGATTGTATTCTTCAGCAGAAAGATGGTTCCCAACTTTCTCCATAGTGTAGGCATTATTCGGGACACCATAGGCTACCAATTCTTCCCGAACTTTAATGGTGAGTTTATAAAATGATTTCCCATCCTGAAGTGCTTTTTTAACAAGAATGTTCTTCAAAATAGGGAATGAGTTCATAGTCTCAAGAAATTGATTCCAATGATGTTCGGGAACGCTCAATTGCGCATTGATCCCTTCCGTAGCAACATAGATCCGTCCAAAAATATTTAATTTATTCCATGCCATGAATAATTCATCTCGAAATAATTGGGGATCATCAATGGGATGATACACATAAAATGAAGCGGTTATTCTTTCAAAAGGTTCTTGAGCCAATTCTTTTTTAAGAACATCCTTATCTATTTTATTAAATAAAGCGTTTTTTTTCATTTATTATTATCCAATCACTTTTCGAAGAAACCCGTTTGCATTATCCAATTTTTTCCGTGCTTCAACAAGAGAACAATTTAGTTTTTCCATGACAATTGCGGTTTTCACAGATTTTTCTGCTTTAAATAATTTTGATTTTGCCGATTCATAATCTAATGCAGTCACTTGCGAAATGATTCTGGTTCCTCGATCCACCAGTTTATCATTGACAGCCATGAGGTCCACCATGAGATTTCCGTAAACCTTGCCCAATTTGACCATGGTGGCGGTAGAAATCATGTTCAGGATCAATTTTGTAGCGGTTCCCGCTTTCATTCGTGTAGAACCGGTGACCACTTCCGCACCCGTGTCCGCATTGATAACTACATCAACTTCTGTCATTTTAAATGGCTGTGGATTGGTTACAAGATAAATCGTTTTTGCACCCAATTTTTTGGCAAATTTCAATGCAGAAATCACATAAGCAGCTGCACCACTGCATGAAATTCCAATCAAGGTATCGTTTTCATTGATCTTATATTTTTCTAAATCTTGAATGGCTTCTTCCGGCCGATCTTCCGCACCTTCAACAGAATTTCGTAAAGCATCCTCTCCCCCGGCAATAACTCCAATAAAAAGCCCCTTGGGTGCTGAATAAGTTGGCGGAATTTCAGAAGCATCCAAAACGCCAAGACGTCCACTGGTACCGGCGCCAACATAAAATACTCGTCCACCCTTTCGAATCGAATTGACCGTGAATTCAACCGTTTTTTCAATATCCGGGATTGCTGGCTCAACAGCTGTTATAATCGCTTGATCTTCCTTGTTAATTGTTGTCAAAATATCAAGTATTGACATTGTGTCAATTTTGGAAGAATTGGGATTTTGTTGTTCTGTTTTCAGTTCGCCACGTGTTTTCATAGCGCGTAAATTACCAATCTATGAAGACGTGGAAAAACATTACTCTCGACTTTCCGGGAATGGACCTTCGTCATGTTTCTGATCTATTATCAACCCTTGACGTATCTTCTGTCATGGTCAAAGACAAACGTAACGAGTCAGATTCAAATTGGGTAGATGATCCGGATAATCCCAATCCACTCTCGGGAGACACCCATTCCATTGTTCTCATGATTTCGGGAGATCAAAATGTGAATCATCTCATGGAACAGGTTCAACTCACCTTGAATTTGGATACTTTGCCTGATTATACAGAAGAAATTTTCGAAGACAGGGATTGGGTCACTTATACACAATCTCAATTCAAGGAAATTAAAATTTCTGATTCGCTTCGTATTATTCCACCCTGGGAATCAGAAAGCTATTTTGATGGACAAACAATCATTATTCAACCAGGTAGTGGATTTGGTACGGGGACTCATCCCACGACCCAGCTTTGTTTGCGATGGTTGGAAATTAATCTAAAGAGAAATGAAACTGTTCTTGATTATGGCAGTGGGTCTGGCATTCTATCCATTGGTGCTATGAAATTAGGTGCTGGATTTGTAGAAGGTGTTGAACTGGATCCACTGGCAATTGATAACGCAAAACAAAATAATGAGTTAAATGGTTTATCGATTCCATTTTATCGTCCGGATAAATTTATTTCGACATTGAAATACGATATTGTAATTGCCAACATATTGGCAACTATTTTAATTCGATTGACACCCGAATTAGGGCCACGTATTGGAAAGAAATTGGTTTTATCCGGGATTCTTGAAGATCAAAAGGAAAACGTAATTCAAGCCTATTCTGAATGGGTGGATTTGTCAGTACTAGATGAAATGTATGGATGGGTTTTATTGGCGGCACAATTATAAGGTCGAAAAATATCGTCGTGTTTCTTTCATTACTTTTGGAGCCAATAAAATAGTAGAAACCATGGTGGGAATCGCCATGATCGCATACATTCCATCAATCAAATTGATTACGATAGAGATGGAAACGGTAGCCCCAAGAATTGTTGACAGAACGTAAAACCAATTGTAATTACTTTTCCAACGACTACCGAATAGAAATCCTGTGCATTTTGCACCATAGTACGATTGGCCAAACATAGTTGTTATACTAAAAGAAAACACAGCAAAAAATAGTATGATATCGCCCACGATACCCAATTCTTGAGAAAAAGCTTTAGCAGTCATGGTAACACCATTTAGGGAAGGATCACTCCATACGCCTGAAACCAAAATGGCAAATGCAGTAATAGAACAAACCAGAATTGTATCAATAAATGGACCCAACATGGCCACAAGACCTTCCCGAACAGGTTCTTTTGTTTTCGCTGCACCATGAGCCATTACTTCTGTCCCCAAACCAGCTTCATTAGAAAAAACTGCCCGGCGGATTCCCTGGCGAATCACTTCTCCTACAACACCGCCCACTACAGCATTTCCTGTAAATGCATCAGAAAATATTAAATTAAACACTGAACCAAGTTTATCGTAATTCTTAATAAGGATTCCCACTCCACCCAGCAAATAAATGAGAACCATCAAAGGTACAATTCTACCGGCTACAAGTCCAATCCGTTTAATACCGCCAAAGATCACGCCTGACACAAGAATCGCGATCAAAATCCCGGTTACAACATTTCCCAGGAAGGGATCGGTTGAAAATATTCCCAAAGGTGAATATACAGAATCCCGGATGAATTGTGTCAGTTGGTTTGCCTGGAACATGGGCAAACAACCCACAAGACCAGCCGTGCTAAATAATACAGCCAATGGTTTAAATTTTGGACCAAGGCCTTCTTGTATCACATACATGGGTCCACCTTGTAATTCACCACTATCATCTTTTCCACGAAATAAGATTGCCAGGGTACAGGTGAAATATTTTGTGGACATACCAACAAAAGCAGAAACCCACATCCAGAATAATGCGCCGGGGCCACCCATATGGATTGCAACAGCAACGCCGCTGATATTTCCCATCCCAACTGTGCCAGCTAAAGCAGCTGACAAAGCTTGAAAATGACTAATCTCACCCGGATCATCCTTATTATCATATTTTCCCAACAGAATGTCTATTCCGTGTTTGAAATATCGAAATGGAATAAATCGACAATAAACAGTAAAAAATAAGCCACCAAAAACAAGCAAGATTAGGAGAAAAGGCCCCCACATGAAATTTGCAAAGGCTGAAATGATTGATTCTATTTGGAGCATGTATTTTTCAACACATTATGATAATTCAATGGGTTTCCCGATAAATTGAATTACACAAAATAGAATTCCAACACCTACCAACAAGATTATCCAAACAGGAAAACCAAATCCAATTCCCAAACAACCTACAGTCATGGCCAGGACACCAACAGTTATAGCATAGGGCATTTGAGTTTTCACATGATCTATATGGTCAGATGCAGAGGCTGTGGACGATAAAATTGTTGTATCGGAAATGGGTGAACAATGGTCACCAAAAACCGACCCCGATAAAACCGATGCAAAAGTGGCTAAAAATATGGGGGATTCAACGGTTGCATTCGGAGACATATTTAAAAGATGCATGGCCATGGGTACGACCACCGGAACCAAAATTGACATGGTAGCCCAAGAGGATCCTGTGGAAAAACTTATAGCTGCAGCCGTGATAAACGTGATGAACGGAAGCATGGCGGGTGATAATATATTGGAAGAAATACTGACTAAATATTCAGCTGTTTTAAGATCTTTACATACAGATCCAATAGTCCATGCCAATACCAAAATAATACACGCCATCATCATGGATCGCACACCGGCTACCCACGCATCTAACGCCTTTTCAAGTGTTAATATTTTTCGACCAATGGATAAACCAATTGCCGTAATTCCAGAAAATGATGCTCCCCAGATTAAACTAGCATATGGATCAGATGCTCCGATAATATCTCGAATATTAGGATTTGCCATATCAAGACTTCTCATCCCAGTGATAAATAAACCTCCTATGGTAACAGCCACAACCATAAAAACAGGAATGAATGCATTACTCCAATGGGAAGAACCCATGCTTTGAGCCGCTTCTATCATACTGGGATCGGAAAGTGGTTTCGCCGTATCCGATAATACTTTTCCCGTCGTGAGCGCACGCGTTTCTGCTTGGTGCATGGGACCATATTCTTTTTTTAGAACAATGTTCAGGAAAATGAACACCAAAGTCAAAATACAATAAAAAGAAAATGGGATACTTTGAATAAAAGTAAAATAAGGATTTACAGTCACACCGAATTGCTTGTAAGGTGCCTCCAGTAAACTCATTTGAAAAACGGACCAACTACTTATCACCGCTAAACTGGCTACCGGCGCTGCGGTGGAATCAACGAGGTATGATAATTTTTCACGAGAAATTCGCGCTTTATCTGTGAAAGGACGCATCATATTACCCACCAATAATGTATTGGCATAATCATCAAAAAATATTACAAGTCCCATTATCGCAGTTGCCATTTGGCTACGTCGGTTGGATGTGGCATATTTCCCGGCAACATCCACAGCCCCTTTCATTCCGCCATTTGCAGTTATAACGCCAATTAATCCACCGAAGGATAATGTAAATATTAAGATTGAAGCGTGTCCATGATCGGTAACGGATCCAACAATATATGTATCTAATGAGGAGGTTAATCCAGAAAGTGGATTTCCGCTTATCATGGATGCACCCACCCAGATTCCCATAAATAAAGCTAAATGAGCTTCGTGGGTAACCAACGCAAGTATGATGGCTATCACAGGTGGCCAAATAGATAGCCAAGTTAATGAAGCACTATTAAAGGACGAGGGACCAAGATCATCAGCAAGAGCAAATCCAATCATTACAATACTTAATATTGATAGGATTTTAATTAGTTTCTGCAATTTCATGGCGAGAAAGTTAAACCCTGACTGAATCATTACAAATGTAAAACAAGATGTAGATTTTCCATAAATTGTTTAGGTGTATTTCTTTAAATCGTTTTATTTTACTTAAGCTAAGAGTTAAAGAAATTCCCCATCTAAATAATGAATAAACTTGATCAATACCTCCTTCGCCAATTTTGGGTAATCCTAGCATTAGCAATTCTTGGATTCGTTTCTATTTTAGTCATTGTAGATCTCATCGAAAATTTAGATCGATTCATGGATAATAAAGTGCCTGCAGGCATTGTATTTCAATATTACCTCTATACCTTACCTTGGTTCGTGAGTATAGGGCTTCCAATGGCAATGTTAATTTCAACTGTTTTCAGTTTGGGATCCATGGTTAAGCGTAATGAATGGACTGCTATGAAAGCATCCGGGATTAGTCTTTATAGAGTAACACTCCCTCTCATTCTATCGGGTCTTTTTATGAGCGCAGGCTCCTTTGCACTGGATAACAAATGGGTCGCTTATGGAAATGAAAAACGATTTGAGATCGATCGAGATTATGTTAAACGAAAATCACGCCATAAACTAAAGAACACACTTAAGAACATTTTTCTACAGAAAAACATATCCACTCACATTTCTCTTGGTAAATATTATATAAAAAAGTCAATAGGACATGATTTAACTGTAGTAGATCTGGAAACATCCTCCATTCAACAACGGATCGATGCAAAAAAGATTACTTGGAATCCCGATTCAGCAATGTGGACCCTTACAGGATATTCAATTCGTAATTTTAATGAATATGGTATTGAATCCAAAGTTTCTGTTGGAGAAGGAGATACACTACTTGCGCTTGGATTTTTGCCAGAAGAGATCCAACAACAAGCACGTAAACCGGATGAATTAGATTATTTCAAATTGACTGAAAGAATCAAACAACTCAAGGCAAATGGGGTCGATACTCTCAGGTGGGAAGTTACCCGGTATTTGAAAATATCTTTTGCGTTTACAAATCTTATTGTAGTGCTTTTCGGAATTCCACTGGTGGTATTAAAAGAAAAAAATAGTCTATCGTTTGGGGCTGGTGCCAGTGTATTCGTTATCTTTGGCTATTATGCCTTTATAAAATTCGGGCAATCTTTGGGGTTTAACGGGATTATGAGTCCCCTACTTTCTGCCTGGTTGGGTAATATATTATTTTTAGCAGGAGGGATTCTGCTACTATGGAGAGCAAAAACTTAATTTCAATTAGTTTTAATTAAAATATGAGGTTGTTTAACTCAGATGTAAATTTTTTACAAATATCTATTTATCCTACCACATGGAAATCTTCTCTATTTGAGATTATAATACTCCCATTCGGCATTATTATAATTGCGAGATTAAAATAATAATAATCTAATTCAACTTTCCATTGTAAAATTCCACCATCATTATAACAACTAAGGTATCCGCCCCAACCATCATCGGATGTCCGTCCCCTTCCTGTAACATAAATATTATTATTAATGTCAATAACAGGTCCTGCATATATTGAATGATTTACTTCTACCTCCCAATTTAATTCCCCTTCGAAACCTATCGACAACAAATACTGAACATCTTGGATTGAACCAGTCGTATAATAATTGCCATTATAATCGATAGCTCCGGGTTCTGCTGGAAGATATTGACCACCTTTTTGACCATAACTATACTTCCATAATATATTTAATTCAGAGTCAAGGCTTGTAAATGATGTATCATTTCTGTCTATGACAAATAAATTACCCTCATTAGAAATAGTAGGATGCGTATGGATTCTACCGGAATATGTATTTAAAATTTCACCAGTCTCATTATGAATGGCATATAAATAATCGGAATTACTAAAATATACAGTTTCCCCATCCGGAGATATGCCTCCTCCCATAATATTAGGTATTTCAAGAGTTAAAATTTCAGTTCCAGCCATACTTATTTTTACTAATTTATTATCACATGGAACCCAAATTTCATTATTTAAATCTACAATCGATGATGCCCAAATATTATCATCAATTTGAACGGAATGGCTTAAGGTATCATTTATATAATCATAGAAATATATCCATCCATTCCAATGGAAAAACAAGGCCAAATTATTTTCTAAAATTAACGTAGATGGATAAGACCAGGATGGATTAGGGATATCATATAATGTATCTACGGATATATCATTAGTATTTACACGGAACAAATTTGATGCCCTGGAAAAATAAACATTGCCTGAGTTATCTAATGTGAATGGTGTATATCGTCCAAGGTTAATATCATAAATTTCTAATGTGGGTGTTGATTTTGGTCCTGCATACTGTGAACGATTCGTATTTTGAAAATCGTGGTTTTCAACCGGCCAGGGTGAGTTTAAAATAGTAGACCATGGAATATTGACCTGTGAATATGGCGGTTCGGTATGTTCGTTAGGCTCATTACAAGAAATGAAAAATAAAATTAATATTACAAATTGCCTATTCATCGTATAAAATTATTTAAGATACATTATTTTTTTAACATCTGAATTTTCATTGTTTGCAATCTTAACAAAAAATAAACCTGAAGAGATGTTTGCGTTAGGTCTCCAATGAATTACAACATCATTTGAATTAGTCTGATTGATAATTTTATTATAAACACGACGTCCTGAGATATCAAAAATCTCTAAAGTACTTCTGCTAGTAATTCTCTGAAACTCAAACGATATACGATTATTAAATGGATTAGGGCGAAGAATAATATTATAATCATTCTGATCAGAATTATTTATAATAATTTTCCCGACAGGTCCATCCCAATCACCATTAGATGTAGAAACAGTATCACTTAAATTAAACTCTTGCGGAGGTAGGGTTAGATAGGAAATCTGATAATCAACTTGAAATACACCGAATTTAGATCTATCAAAATCATAATCAATCCATGAATCAACCGTTAAAACAGGTGGCCAAACTATTGAAACACCTGAGTAATTATCATTCTCCCATATTGTTCTATAAATTTTGTAAGCCCCAATTGTATCTGGATAACTGGTAGTCCAGCTTAATTTTGGATGATTATTTACATAGGAAAGTGAAATATTTGATGGGGTAAAGGTATCTAAGAAACAATCTTCTGTTGGAGGGCCATCTATATCCAATGCTGTCCAAACATTGAGGGTGTCACCACTATTTAATAAATTATTAGATCCACTATCGTTTGATCTTTTATAAACAAAAGTCTTATTTGTTCCATTGTAGGTTATATCTAAATCATAACTATTACCATAATCATCATCATTATCACTAAAATATCTACAATCACAAAGATTGTAGTAGAAGTGAGGTCCATTGACCTCTGATGTATAAAATTTATATAATCCAATCCCTAGTGTATCAAAATATCCTGAATCTGCTCCAGAGTCAGGTTGTTTAATTTCCCATCCATACGAATAATCTGAATAATTACCAGCAATAGAGATTTCACCATCCCAATAACTTCTTGTTGGCAGCATTGTTTCAACATCATAAATCACCGATTGACCTTTCGTATAAAATGTTGTTGTGTCACCTTCATTACCTTCAACAAATAGAAATATTTCAAGCATAGGCACACGTGGAGATCTTTGAGAATAAATAAAACAATTGTTACAAAATATAATTGCACACAATACGAGCACTATTTTAATATTATGATATATCATATATATGGCTAATAGATTGGTGGTAAAATAGAATAACTCATCTAAATAATTAATCTGGAGTTGGCGAAGGTCCATCCTCAGCTTTTTTCGGTTTCCTACTCTTAAAACTTGTAACTGTTATCCCTGTAGAAAGATTAAATCCCTTCATGGTATGTAGCCATAATCCATTCCTGAAAGCAAATCCAAAATCAAAGATAATCGGACCTTTATGAATGCCAAAGCCTAAGGCCAATTCCTTCAGATCCCCACCTCCCCAAGCATACCCAATCCGCATAGGGAGTGTTGAAATTCCAGTCCATTCAGTTGCAATAGACCATTTCCATTTTTGCCGGGCATAATACTTGTTTTCAAATCCGGCAACCAAGTCTGATGCAAATAGAAAGCCATCTACTTTTTTGGATACACCCAATCTAAATGTGGCAGGATATCTTGTGGTAAATACTGGTCTTTTACCATTAGCCAGTATATCCACAAAAAAGACTGTTTCATTCGTGAATAATGAGTCATTCCCCATTTTATCCATTCGAATCGTATCTATATTAAAAGTATATAAAATAGATTCATCTAAGTCAAGAGTATCATCCCCAAAGACAAAAGGATAAAAATATTTTGTAAACGGATTTAGACTTGCACTTTCATTTGAACTACCACCCTTATTCCATTGAATGGTACCAGCCAAATTGATCATGGATGCACCAAATGTCCACCCATTTATGGGTCTTGAAACCACACCAATATCCAATCCAAACCCTGAACCACCCACACCTTGTCGAATAATATATTTTCCAGACCCATAAATTCCCAAATCATCTGTTTTCAAACTGGCAAAGGATGAATCTTCATCAATTCCGAGATAAAAGAGACCTTGCAGGTATTTTAATGTGACACCAAACGACATTGTTTTAAATGGCAATCCAAATGAGAATCCAAACTCATTTATCCCCACAATTTCATAATTAATTTCCAGATCAATGTCAGGTTTTTGGGCATTCCCGTAAAAAATAAGTTCCAATAATCCCAATGGTAATCGGTAATTCTGAAGAATAATATTGTTACTTGTGAAAGCAAGGTTTCCCTTAGAAATATTTAAGATGGGAATAGGCATATGTGTATCAATAAAAAATCCTAATCCATCTGAAGCTTCCAATTGATCAAACAATGCATCCTTTTCAACTGTATCCAAGGTATCACCACTATATTGTGCTACATTTTGGATTGAGAAAAAATTCCCGAGAAGTCCAAAATCAATTTGTGCTAATTGCATCATAAAGGGACGATCTTGTTGCAGCCCAATAATCCCGGGGTTATATCCTACAGAAAAAATTCCATCGGCTATTGTAGTATATGTACCCGCCATACCCACTACACGAGGATCTCGCTTGGTCTGTGCCTGAACCATTAATACTAAAAATAAAAGGATTGGAATAAATTTTCTCATTTACTCATTAGATTTAGTTTCGAATTTCGGGTAAAACGATTTTCAATTCCTGATCTGGAAGAATTCCGTACTTTGAGAAAATATCCATTAATATCACATGATTTACCATCGGAACAGATTATCTTGATCCGTAGAAAATCCGTCTCCTCTAAACCACTGGAAGAAAGATCCCATTCAAAAGACCCAACATTTTCAATTCCAGATTCAATTTCTGTCCATTCATCTGCTATGACACAGTTTGCTGGTTTATAAATTTCAGCATTTCCAGATATAGCATAATACAGGTCGACAGATTCTTCACTGGTACCAAAGGTCTTCCATAAAATTTCATAAGCCTGATCCAGGTACAATGTTTCCCCACCGTTGGGATAGGTGATAACAAGTTCATTTTCCACTGATGCGAATGCACCCGAACTACTGAGCCTAAAAGTAATGAATGAACTAATTTCTAAATAATCTTCCACGGAAATAAAAACACCGATTGAATCCGTTCCCGGTAAATAGAACCGTGGCATGGTGTAATGGCTACCGTAGTCCGTTAGTAAGAATATTTGGGAGGTATCAATTGTACTGGTATAAACACCTTCTCCAGGGATTGCAACCATCCCTTCCGGATAACCGGATGTATCATTTGCGCCATAATATTCGATTGGATCCGGTAAAATAAACTTGAATAATGTATCCACATAGGAAATGATGGTATCCGTACCAGAACCGTTATATTTCACTATATAAGGTAATTTTTCAATACATTCGGAAAAGTCTGTCATTACATTAAAAATGTAAACTCCACCGCTATCGGGTGAAATGTCAGAACATTTTTTTAGGATATACAGACTATCTAATGGATTCAAGACTCCAATCGCCGCAAGTGTATCTCTAAAGAGCCCTAATTGTTCAACCGTCGTGTCTGTGGGGAATAAGGAATCATTGCTCATCAATACGGAAATTTCGGCACCAAACGGCATTGCATTTGTAATGTTTGAAACAAGATTAGTTTGTATGAGACTGTTTCTTATTTTTGAACGGGCTTCATGATCAAATTCTACAATTTCAGTTGCGGTTCCTCCCATAAATGTCATGGGTTCCAGTTGAAGAACGAAAGGAATTGTAACACGGAATCCACCCTGAATTGCCTTCCCGGCAGCTATTTCACCCCGGCCATCAACTTTCACTTCTGGTTTAATGATTAACTGAACAGGATTGGATGCCAATAAATCAATTATTGAAGCACAGGTATCACATGGGGCTACCGTATTTTGATAAGATGGTAAACTATCATTGACAGATTCATAAATTGTTATGGTTGTACCCAACTTATTCAACCCGATGATGGTCATTGCAGTATCTGTATCAGCATTTGTTGCGGGGAAACCAATGGTATCAATTACAACAGGCATATAGGTGAGTTCACCCAAAGAGTTATATGCTTTGAATTCCATATTCATTTCAAGGGGCAGGCGAATCTGGTTTTTGAAAATGATCTCGATGAGGGCTTCAGTAGGAATTGCACCCGTGAATCCAGGAGGAAATTCCTGTGCTGTAGAATCACTTTCCATTACCATATATAAATTTGCTTCTAAACTCGAGAAGGATAATTGATCTAAATTCATATTCATGGTGAATTCACCTAATGATTCTGTATTCAGTGGAATTGTAGCATATTGGGATGGGATAGATACATCCAATTCTAAATCAAAACTACCCATTGCACTATCGGGGTAGCCGGGACTTTGAAGAGAATAATTCCGCATATCAAAAGTTTTGTTAATTACTAATCCGTTTGTTAGCAATGTATCAATCTTTACAGAGTCTCCTCCGGCATCTGGAGAAAAGTTTTTAAAATTCATTAAAAAGCTCAAATCAAAAGGAAGGGTGCTTTTAAGATCACTAATAATCAACTTATTCTCGTTATAAAGGGCATCATTATCCTTTAAGACAGCTCGATAAATCTCCATTTTCGATATTCCAGATGCAGACATATCCATTTCCGGAATAGACATATCCGGCATTTCGATTCCATCGGAAAGGGAATAATTGTTTGTGGTGACATCAATACTATCAATCCCTGCCATTTGAAATAGAATATTAAAATCCACATAAAGAGATCCAGGTGGAATCGTAACAAAGTCATCCGTTGCTGATGCCAATGTCATACTTGTGGCCATATTTATAAAACTGGTCAAGCCTTTTGCGGATAAGTTCGTGGTGTCCGCATAAGTTTGATCCTGGCTTATTGTTGGGGATTGGTTATGGCTTGCCAAAGTATCATTAAGTGGACTTCCATTCCCAGTTACAATGTATGATCTTACATTGATCAAATTTGTTGGGAGACCCTTATTTTTAAATCGTGTGATATACACGCTGGAGTCTTCACTCGTTTTAATGATCAATGTATCAATACTTGCGATGATCGGTGGATCAGCAGGTAATTCAAGAGAACTAAGGCCAAGGTCAATCGTTGTATCTAAAGCGCTAGATATGGCTATCATAACAGTATTGAAAAGATCAACAATTGCAGTATTGTATAATTCTGCATCCATTGTCATAGTTGAACCGGCAGGAAAGGAAAAAGGAGTATAATCAGCAATTTTAATCGAAATTGTTGTATCGAATGGCTCTGGAGGCACTACAGTTGTATCGAGCATTGTAACAGTAGTATCTATATAATAATCAGCCGTATCCAGATATATTAAAGTATCATACAATACCACGTCGATCTGTTGCACAATAATGATAGCTGGAAGTTCCATTTGAATACTAATTCCGGGTATTTCTCCAGAAGAAACGGACTGGTCCAACTCCATGGAGACTGAAGGGAGATCTGGTAATGCCGTTGGTTCCATAGATCCTTCTTGAACTATCTTGAAACCCAGAGAATCATTTGTTAGGTAAATCCCAGCAGACGAATCTGAAATATCAGACATTTCGTACCTTGTTTGTACAAGCGGGATCTTCAGGTCAATATACCATGTGGGTATTTCGAATTTGTCTGGGATATCAAAATCGCACGCCATTGTTCCCATTAAAAAAATGGAAAGGAACGCATGAATAAATCCTGCCTTCCAACGTGATAGGTTTTGTTTCAGATTTACCTTC
>Ga0207991_1000639_pt1 | contig 23187 bp, 23 predicted proteins | sample ETN07SmetaG_FD_185786 | JGI IMG/M metagenome (GOLD analysis project Ga0207991, IMG submission 185786) | Marine microbial and viral communities from oxygen minimum zone, Eastern Pacific Ocean - ETNP2014F14-07SV275 (SPAdes) (version 2) | ecosystem: Environmental > Aquatic > Marine > Oceanic ...
GCTCATTGGCGCTGCATTACCAATATGTATTCTACCTGCTCCAACTGCACTATCAACTAGTGTAGCCATCGCATTAGCCCATATTTCTGGAGCCACGTCGGGCTCCCCTTTTGCATCCATTGAAGCCCATGTAGTCATTGTAGCACCAACCACAAGCTCAACTTCGCAGCCCATTGCCGTCAAAACAGCTTTGTCGACATGAGCCATCAAAGATGCCGAAGGCCAGTTCATGTCGGCAATAGTAATTTTGCCACAAGCAGCGTTAGCAGCCGTGCTCAATAACAATGCACCGGCTACTGCACCTGCTAATTTAGTCGTTAATCGTACGTTCATATGTTTCTCTCCTTTTTTTAAATAAAAAAAACTCGATGTGAATGCACTTACCTCCACACCGAGCATTTATTATAACTTGCAAAAAAAAACTAATCATCTTTCTTTTAAGTCTCACTATAACCATATTAATAAAAAATTCAATTTTTGCTCTAAAGTATGATGGCTAACACTATAAGTCATGAACAACTAAATTCTAGCAACATAACACCGGGTAACGCCGGAAAACATTAATTTTAGTGGCTTTGGGTAAAGCTCTATTCGTCAAATTTTTACACACTTTGACTCTTAGTGCAAAATCCAAGATTCAAAAAAACGATTTTTAAAATCATCATTTTTCGTGATATGAAGTATTAAAACATTCAATCTTATGATTCATTATAATATGCACCATTAAACAAGGCGATTTTGGCATGTTTGCAACTCATGCAAGCGATAAAACCCTAGCCATTAATTTCAGACATCTGCTCAGATTCATCGTCAGATTCGGCAATTTTAGCCATTGAGACCAGTTGCTCACCTTTTGCAATGTTAATCAGTGTTACACCCTGAGTATTGCGCCCAATAATAGACACATCGGCTGCGCGAGCTCTGACCAGCGTTCCTTTGTTTGAAATCAACATCATCTCATCGTTATCGGTCACCTGAATAGCGCCAACAACACGTCCATTGCGAGCCGATGTCTTAATCGAAATAACGCCAGAACCACCTCGCGCTTGTTGTCGGTACTCATCAAGACAAGTGCGCTTGCCATAGCCTTTTTCTGTGGCTGTCAAAATAGGATCAGCAGCATGTGCAACAATCAGCGAGACGACCTCATCCCCTTTAGCAAGTTTAATGCCACGAACACCAATTGCCGTGCGACCAACGGCTCTGACATCAGACTCTCGGAATCTGATTGACTTGCCTGCCGAAGAGAACAATAAAATATCGTGCTCACCCGCAGTGATTTCAACACCCACTAATTTATCATCGTCACGAAGCTCAATGGCAATGATGCCGCCTTTTCTTGGACGAGAGAAGTTAGTTAATGAAGTTTTCTTACAAGTTCCTGAGCTGGTCACCATAAAGACAAACTGATCCTCACTAAATTCTTTCACCGGCAAGATAGCGTTAATAGACTCTTCATTATCAAGCGGTAGTAAGTTAACAATTGGCTTTCCTCTGGCAGTGCGTGATGCCATTGGTAACTCGTAAACTTTGAGCCAATGCACCTTGCCTGTTGAAGAGAAACAAAGTACGGTATCGTGTGAATTAGCAATAAACAGCTGATCAACAAAGTCTTCGTCTTTCATCTTTGTCGCTGCCTTGCCTTTGCCACCACGACGTTGGGCGCGATAATCACTCAGTGATTGCGCCTTAACGTAGCCGCCATGCGAAAGTGTCACAACACGCTCTTCTTGCGCAATCAAATCTTCCAGTGTCAGATCAATCTTATGCTCAATGATTTCGGTCACTCTCGCTGAACCGAAGTTCTCACGAATCTCAGAAAGCTCATCACGAATCACCTGCATTAGCAAGTCAGGATTTTGTAGAATATCTAACAGTGCTTTGATTTGCTCTAAAAGCTCATTAAATTCATTAAAGATTTTGTCTTTTTCAAGGCCAGTTAATCGATGAAGTTTTAAATCAAGGATGGCTTGCGCCTGCTTTTCAGACAATTGGTAATCACCATTTTTCTGCAAACCTAAGTCGTTTGCCAAATCCTGCGGCTTGAACTGCGACATGTCGCGATCACCAATCAGTTCTTTAATAACAGAGCCATCCCAAGTTTTGGCTATCAAACCCACTCTAGCGTCTGCTGGACTTAGCGCTGCTTTTATCAGCTCAATAATTTCGTCAATATTGTGTAGTGCGACCGACAAGCCCTCTAAAAGGTGGGCACGATCTTTGGCTTTGTTAAGTTCAAAAATAGAGCGACGAGTAACCACTTCACGACGATGCGCTATAAAGGCACTCAAAATCGATTTGAGATTCATCAGTTTTGGCATACCACCATCAATGGCCACCATGTTTATACCAAAGACTGTTTGCATCTCCGTTAGCTTGTAGAGATTGTTAAGCATAACCTCTGGCACTTCACCGCGACGCAGCTCAATAACCATACGCATACCATCTTTATCGGACTCATCTCTAAGACCAGTAATACCATCAATCTTCTTATCTTTAACTAACTCAGCAATTTTGCCAATTAAGCGGGCTTTATTGACCTGATAAGGCAGTTCAGTGACCACAATACTTTGCTTGTCTTCGCCTTCAACATGAGAGCGCGAACGCATGTAAATTTTGCCTTTACCTGTCTCATAAGCTTCACGAATACCAGCAGCACCATTAATAATACCAGCCGTCGGAAAATCAGGCCCTGGCATGATTTCTAATAACTCATCAACGGTGATGTCATCGTTATCAATTATGCGCAAACAAGCATCAATCACTTCGGTGAGATTATGTGGCGGGATATTGGTTGCCATACCCACCGCAATACCCGATGAGCCATTGGCTAATAAGTTAGGGACTCGAGTAGGCAAAACTGATGGCTCGCTTTCAGAGCCATCGTAATTCTCTATAAAATCGACAGTGTCTTTATCGAGGTCTCTAAGTAGCTCGTGGGAGAGCTTAGCCATACGAATTTCTGTGTATCGCATAGCGGCTGCACTGTCGCCATCAACAGAACCGAAGTTACCCTGACCATCGACCAGAATATTGCGCATTGAAAATGGCTGCGCCATACGAACAATAGTGTCGTAAACAGCGGTGTCACCGTGGGGGTGGTATTTACCAATGACGTCACCAACAATACGGGCGGATTTTTTGTAAGATTTATTGTAGTCGTTGCCAAGCACATCCATGGCAAAAAGTACGCGTCTGTGAACAGGTTTTAGTCCGTCCCTAACATCAGGTAAAGCACGCCCAACAATAACGCTCATGGCGTATTCCAAGTAGGAATCGCGCATTTCGTCTTCGATGGTTACGATGGGAAATTTTGGCTCGAGATACTCTGGGGAATCGACGTTGTCAGACATACAAAAAAACCATAAAGAAAGCTAGATTTTATTGTACCCTAGATGGGCAAAAAACACAGCTAAAATCGTCTGATATTGTGCAGAAAAAAGAGCTTATTTATTGCGCTTATTGACAGACTTTGCCAGAGTCCGCAGCAGTGCCTCAGTATCGTCCCAACCAAGGCAACTGTCGGTGATACTAACACCGTATTCAAGCGAGGCCAATGGACCTACTTTTTGATTGCCCTCATTAAGATGCGACTCAATCATTACACCGAACACACTCTCCGAGCCAGATTCAATTTGCCGTGCAATGTCAGCACCCACTTTTATTTGATTCTTGAATTGTTTTTCAGAGTTTGCGTGAGAGAAATCCACCATCACTTTTTCAATCAAATTTTTGTCTTTCAATGACTCGCAGGTCTTTTCAACGTGACTCTGTGAGTAATTAGGGCCGTCATGACCACCCCTAAGGATGATATGAGCCGTCTCATTGCCTGAAGTGGTAAAGTGGCTAATACCGCCTTTTTTGTTGACTGAGAGCAAGTGATGAGGACTGTTAGCCGAGGTGATTGCATCAATTGCAACCGTTAAAGAGCCGCCCGTACCGTTTTTAAAGCCAACAGGGCATGATAGTGCTGACGCTAATTCACGATGTGATTGACTTTCTGTTGTACGTGCGCCAATAGCACCCCAAGAGATAAGGTCGGATAAGTATTGTGGTGTCAGAATATCCAAATACTCAACACCAGCAGGCATACTCATTTCAGCTAAATCAGACAGCAAGTGACGGGCACGAGAAAGACCTTGGTCAATGTCAAAACTTTCATCTAAATAAGGATCGTTAATTAGACCCTTCCAGCCAACGGTTGTGCGTGGCTTTTCAAAATAAACACGCATAACGATAAATAAATCTTCATCTAATTCATCTTTTAAGTTTGAAAGTTTTTCAGCGTATTCGCGCGCCGCCTTAGTATCATGAATTGAACAAGGGCCGACCAAAACCATCAAACGCTTATCATGACCAAAAAGAATGTCTTTGATGACTTGTCTCGCGTGATACACGCCTTGCGAAGCTTGCTCAGACAATGGGTATTTACTTATCAGTGTATTTGGCGCCACCATAGGGGCACTTGACGTAATACGGACGTTATCAGTTAAGTACTTCATAGGAATTATTTTTGGTTCTTGATTAAAGCGTAAGCAGAATGATTGTGAATCGACTCAAAGTTTTCAGACTCTAGACAGTAGAAATTAATTTTGTCATTATTATTGAGTTCTACAGCAATGTCTCGCACTAAGTCCTCAACAAATGCAGGATTATCATAAGCTCTTTCGGTCACTATCTTTTCATCTTCGCGTTTAAGAATAGCATAAAGCTCGCAAGAGGCTTTTTGTTCAGCCAAGTCAATCAAATCTTCAAGCGCTAATTCAGCACCCTTTGTCGCTCTAGCCTCAATGGTAATATGTGATCTTTGGTTATGAGCCCCATATTTTGAAATACTCTTAGAGCATGGACAGAGACTCGTCACTGGTACAACAACTTTCATGGAAACGTCAGCCTGACCTTCACTTAACCTGCCATTAATCGTCACTTGGTAATCCATTAAACTTTCAACACCCGAAGAAGGTGCGGCTTTTTTTCTAAAAAATGGAAATTCGACACTAATATGAGCACTATCTGAATTAAGCTTATCGGCCACTCTTACCACTAGGTCAACGAAACTCTGTGCAGTAAATGAACATTCCTGCTCGTTTAAAATTTCGACAAAGCGCGACATATGAGTACCCTTGACATTAGCTGGCAAACTAACGGTCATAGTGAAATTAGCCACGGAATGGCAAGATTCACCTGCACGATTGACAAAAGTAATGGGGTGAGAAATATCCTTGATACCAACTTCATTAATAATGATGTTGCGGATATCCGCTATGTTTTGTGTGTCAGGCAAGTTATGGCTTTTCATATTTGTTTTATTGTGAGTATGTGACTGCAGACCTAGCTGTTTCCCAAATAGTAACTTCTTTGACTTTGACATCCTTTGTGTCGATCAAAAGACCGACTTCATCAAATATATATTTTGCAATATTTTCAGCAGTTGGATTAAGCACATCAAATGGTTGGATTTCATTCAGATACTGATGATCAAGCCTTTTAGCAACAGCCTTAGTCTGATTCTTTATTTCCCGAAAATCAATAGCAATCCCCATGTCGTTCAGAACTTCTGAACACACCGATACCTCAACACCCCAATTATGACCGTGGAGTCTCGAACAATCGCCAGGATAGTTGCGCAGAGAATGAGCAGATGCGAAATCTGTTACAATTTTTAGGACGAACATTTTCGGAAAAATTGTTAAAAAGGAAGATTATACCTGCTTAGACTGAAAAATTACACTTAGAATCAATGTGCTATTTACTCCGTAGCCTCAAGTCCAACAACATTTTGATAGCCCTTAGGCAACATATTACCACGCCGAGCTCTGTGGCCAATGTAGTTTGTTAAATCGGCGAATTTAATGCTTAGGTGCCGCTTACCAGAATAGACTTTTAGCTTCTGCTCTTCAGTGATGACGCACAAACCAACCACAAACTCCTCCCTTGCTTTTATATCCTTGGCTGGAATTTGAATCAATTTATTGCCTTTACCTTTTGCAAGCTGTGGCAATTCGGACACTGGAAACACCAATAATCGTCCACGATTGGTAGCAACGCAGACAAATTGAGATTCTATGTTTTGAACAAAGACAATATTCATCGCCGCCGATTCATTAGGCAAAGTAATGGCATTTTTACCAGATTTAGTTTTTGAACTTAAGTCTCCAAGGGTGGCAATAAAACCGTAACCTGCGTCTGAAGCAAGCATGATAAGTTGTGAGTCTTCTCCCATCACCACATCCTTAAATTCAGCACCCAATGGCGGCGTCAGTCTGCCAGTTAAAGGCTCGCCTTGACCTCTTGCACTTGGCAAACTATTGGCAGAAAGCGAATAAGCGCGTCCAGTTGAATCCATAAAAAAGGCTAACTTATTACTTCTACCTTGGGCGCTTTTCAGATAAGAATCACCAGATTTGTAGTTAAGCGATGCGGGATCAATATCATGGCCTTTGGCAGCCCTTACCCAACCTTTGTCACTTAGCACGACAGTAACATTTTCAGCAGGGATTAAATCATCCTCACTAAAGGCTTGTGACAATGTGACGTCCTGATTGATTTGAGAGCGGCGCTGATCACCAAACTCTTCAACAATCGCTTTTAATTCTTTTTTAATAAATGTTTTTAGGCGAGTATCACTAGACAGTATTAACTCAAGAGTTTTGCGCTCTTTACCAAGCGCTTTTTCTTCTGCCTTTATTTTTACTTCTTCAAGCTTTGCCAAGTGGCGTAACTTCAATTCAAGAATGGCTTCGGCTTGAATGTCACTGAGTTTAAAGTGCTTCATTAGCACCGGTTTAGGCTTGTCCTCTGATCGAATGATGGCGATTACTTCATCAATATTCAGATAGGCAATCAATAAGCCCTCAAGGATATGCAAACGATCAAGAATTTTACCCAATCGGCATTCCAATCGATTAACAACAACCTGTGTTCTAAATTGCAGCCACTCTTTAAGCAGTGGAATAAGCGCCTTCACTTGAGGCTTACCATCAAGACCAATCACATTCATATTGACACGATAATTTTTCTCAAGATCTGTCGTGGCAAATAAATGCAACATCAACTGTTCAGTATCTACTCTATTGGAGCGAGGCACAATAACGATACGCGTTGGATTTTCATGATCAGATTCATCACGAATATCATCCACCAAAGGCAGTTTTTTAGCACGCATTTGACTGGCAATTTGAGTAATCACTTTGGCGCCAGACGTCTGGTAAGGTAATGCATCAATCACAATTTCACCGTCTTCTTTAACATAGCTGGCACGCATCTTTACTGAGCCATTACCTGTTTCGTACATGGCGCGTAACTCTTGAGCGGGGCTAACAATATAAGCGTTTGTCGGGTAATCTGGGGCTGGAATAATCTCGAGCAAAGTGTCGAGATCTGTTGAAGGCTTTTCAAGTAATTTAATACAAGCTAACATTACCTCAGTTAAATTATGTGGCGGCACATCGGTTGCCATGCCAACCGCAATACCAGAAGTGCCATTTAGTAATAAATTAGGTACTTGAGCTGGTAACTGCTTAGGCTCTTGCAACGAACCATCGAAATTATCAGCCCAATTAACTGTTCCTTGATTGATTTCACTAAGCAAGAGGTCTGCATAAGGCGATAACTTGGATTCCGTATAACGCATTGCTGCGAAAGACTTAGGATCATCCGGCGCGCCCCAGTTGCCTTGCCCGTCAATAAATGGATAACGATAGGAAAATGGCTGCGCCATCAGTACCATCGCTTCATAACAAGCACTGTCACCATGTGGATGGAACTTACCCAACACGTCACCGACGGTTCTTGCTGATTTTTTGAATTTTGCCGTAGACTTTAAGCCCAACTCGCTCATCGCATAAATAATGCGACGCTGGACAGGCTTTAGACCATCGCCAATAAACGGTAGTGCACGGTCAAGGATGACATACATCGAATAGTCAAGATAGGCACGCTCACTAAACTCTCCTACACTCTGTTGCTCAAGGCCAATCTGGCTCATTCATTCCTTTATCTGCTAATTGATTTTGCACGAGATTATCGTACGGTTTGTGCTATTTTAATTCAACTGGGCGTCTCGTTAAGATAATTTAAGATTGTTGTAAATAGATTTTAAAGTTGGGTTTAAGGAAGGCTAATAAATTTAATCATGGAGCTGACACCTAACATTTAATATGTTAGGGTTGTTAAATGTACATAAAACATTGTAAGTTAAGTAAAAATAAACAATTAGAGTTAATGAAATACTTCATCGCAGGTGCAACAGCAAGAACAGCTGCAGACTTAGTTGGAATTCATCGCAATAGTGGAGTGCGGTTCTTCCACAAGCTGCGAGAGAAGATTGCTCTTAAACAGCAAGATCGTAGCGAGCAGTTTGGCGGATCAATTGAATTGGATGAAAGTGATTTTGGCGAAGTTAGGAAAGGTAAGCGTGGTAGAGGCGCTGCAGGCAAGGTTGCTGTGTTTGGTATGTTAAAACGAGGTGGAAAGGTTTATACTCAGATAGTGCTAGATACTAAGACAAAAATCTTAATGCCTATCATACGTAGTAGAATAGAGCCTGATAGCATTGTTTACAATGACTGTTGGCGCTCCTATAATGCACTAGATGTATTCGAGTTTAAACATTACAGAATTAACCATTCTAAATTGTTTGCTCAGAAACAAAACCATGTTAACGGTATTGAAAACTTTTACCCCTCCGGGGGGTACTGAAACGAGTGTAATCAAGCAAAAAGACACATGAGAAAATTTAACGGCATTCCCAGACAAAACTTTAACTTGTTTCTCAAAGAGTGTGAATGGAGATTCAATATAGGCACGCCAAGTAAACTACTGGTAGACTTAAAAAGTCTGCTTAAAGAGAGTTATTAGGTGTCAGCCCCTTAATCATTTATAAGCTACTGATGTTAATACCCTTCTTCAATTTGAGAACATGATAAAGATGCTTAAAATAGAATCACATGCTATTTTAAGCAGGCTCAATTTATCAGCCAAGTGGCGAAGTCATTTTACGACCGCCCAAGCAATGCAAGTGAATATGAAAAACAACTTGTCCACCTTCCGCATTGCAATTCATCACCAGTCGGTAGCCACTCTCGGCAAAACCACGCTCTTTGGCAATCTTTGTCGCTGTTAAGATCAACTCTCCCATTAATTCAGCATTATTTGCGTCATTAGGTGTTGAGATATGTTCTTTTGGAATCACCAAAAAATGCTCTGGCGCCTGCGCATTAACGTCTTTAAATGCTAAAACTTTATCATCCTCATAGAGTTTTTCTGCAGGAATATCGCCAGCAATAATTTTACAAAATAAACAATCAGTCATTTTTTTTCCTAAATTTCTACAAATAAATCACTATATGTACTGCCTTATTATATCTCGTCTCCTGAGACACATCTATCAAAAAACAAGATTCAGCTTCTTGGGTAAAGTGTTTCCGTGTGGCCATCAACAGCCAAGATTTGCCCAGAAATATGTTTGCCAAAATCTGATGCCAAAAAGCAAATAGAATGTGCAATTTCTTCTGGATCGACAAAACACTGCATCGATGTGCCAATTGCGTACATTCTGCGCACTTCCTCTGGTTCAATATTATCGGCTAGTGCGTGCGCACTAATCACCCTCTCCATTCGGTCACCATTGACGTTCCCCGGAACAATGCCATTGACCCGAATGTTATCAGGTCCGAGCTCCATTGCTAAAGTTTTGGTAAAACCTGTGACTGCCCACTTAGCTGCCGCATAAGGTGTACGATTCGGAAAGCCAAGTATACCCGCACCTGAAATTAAATTAATAATCACCCCGCTTTGTTGCTTTTTGAAAATTGGCACCACCCTTCTCACGCAATAAAATTGCGCATTAATACCCACAGCCATACAGCTATCCCACTCATCATCGCTAATTTCTTCAACGGGTTTTGTCGGCCCACTAATGCCGGCATTATTGACTAATATATCAAGACCTTGTGGCAAAATTTCGTCAAAAATTTGGTCTAGATTACTGGATTCTGAAACATCACAAACAAAAGTTTCAATCCCCTGTGGCAGCGTTTTTAAAGAATCCTCATCAATATCACAGGTAAACACTTTTGCACCAATATCATGCATAGCAATCGCCGTTGCCCTTCCCATACCATCGCCGCCGGCAGTTATAAAAACGCGCTTACCTTTTAGTGAAATATTCATTTGGATTTCCTAATCAAAACTATAAAACTGAATTATAAAATAAATAATCACTCTCAATAATTGGATTTATCGGTGAAATGCTTTTGCAATAACAAGCCTACAATGATAAGCACAATGCCAATGACGGTCGAGAGCATAATCACTTCATCGATAACAAAATATAGCACCACCAAAGATAAAAACGGCGTGATAAAAGCGAGACTTGTGACGCGGGCAACTGTTGAGGACAAGCTTAAAGCAGACTGCCAAAGCGCAAAAGTGATGCCCATTTCGAACAAACCAATATACGCAGCACCCAGTAGACCTTTGGCGGTAGGCGGTTCGAATGTTGACCCTAGAAAAACCGCCAGCACAATAAAAGGCAAACTGAATAAAAATATTAAGAAAAGACTGACGACGGTGTCGTTACTTTTTTTTGTGTTAAATAACCAAAATAACGCCCAAATAACGGTTGTCGATAACGCCAGAACAACGCCACGAGTATTGCCAAACTCGAAAGAAAATAGATTGCCTTTTGTGGCGATAATAAGCACACCCACATAACTAACAATAACCCCAAGAAAGGCCTTAACGCTCATCTTTTGTTTAAGGATAGGAATCGATAACAACACCATCATCACTACCCAGGAGTAGTTAATAGCCATAGCCTCCTGTGCACTCAATACATCATAAGCCTCAAAAAGAATAATGTAGTAGAGACAAGGATTAAGCACCGAAAGCATCGCTAGCTTTGATATTTCAGATTTTGAAAATCGCCGAATTAAATGAAATTTACCCTGCACTAATATGATTATAAAAAGCGCAGCAAGTGAAAATAATGTAGCATAGAAAACCAGCTGTATCGGGGACAAATACTCAAGTGATAATTTAGACGCAGATGCTACAGTTGACCAAAAAAATATGGCCAGAGCGGCAAACAAATAGGCTTTATTCTGATTGGTTAAAGGACTAGACATAATGCACTTAAACCTTATTTATAATTGAGACCAAACAAAGGTCTAAGATAGCGAGCCCTTTTCACAATCAGTTCATAACTCAACCAGCTAAACAACAGCGTAAAAACAATAATTACAACAACTTGCAATACAGCAGACATATCGAACTTTAGAACATAACTGCTGGTCAAGTACTGAAAAAACATATGCATAATATAGATTGGATAAACAGCTGGACTTAAATAACTTAACAATGCACTCGGCTGGTTACGGTAACCGTAGGCATAGCCAAAAACAGCGTACAGCCATAACATCGATTCTATCGATATTAACCAGACTGGCACATACGCCAATCCAAACACAAGCAAACGAATGAAATACAACAGCAAGGCTGTTAGAAATAGCCACAACTTGTGCTTATACACCAATTTAAAGAAAACATCGCCAATACTTACAGAACAATAGCCAAAGAAAAAGGCGAGTAAACCAATTAAAAATCCGTGAAGTGTATCGGCGTACATACTGAAATAATGTGGCGCAATGACAAGTGCTTCTACAATAAAAGGAATGGCAATAATTACCAAACCCAATGGGCTTTTTAACAAACGTTTTAGGAGCTCAATAAATGCATTTTCTGGTGTTTTTTGAAAAAAATGAAATATTGGCAAACACAGAATAACATAAGCCATAATATTACCCAGAAACCATAAGTGCCCCATGCTTGGCCAGTACTCTAAATATATATTTGGATAATGCAACTGAAAAACCAAAAAATGCATTGGCACAATCACCAAAGCACCAAAAACGAGTGGCAATAAAATGCGTTTCAATCTTTCTTCAAGCAAACCCCTCCAATCTCTTTTTCTCATCGCAAAACACACACCCATACCAGAGACAAAAAACAACAACGGAATGCGCCAAATATTGACCAACTCCATTGGAATCCAAAGCCACACTAAGCTTTGTTCGCTTTGGATAAAGGCAATATCCAACGCCCAAGGTTGAAAACTAACAACGGCATGGTAAATGATGAGGATCGCAATGGCAATGACTCTGAGCCAATCGATATCGTACCTGCGTGAATCACTCACCATCTGCTTAGCCACTAGCAAACTTGGAAAAGGCACAACTGGCAACTGACACCCTCATTAAGAATGTAATCTGTATAGATCTGCTCGATGCAATGCCATCTTCCATCCTGCTCAAGTTTGGCTATAATCTCAGCATAAGGCGCACCATCCCACTCTTGCTCTCGAACAGTAAAACTGATGTAGCCACTAATTTTACAAACGCGCACCATCTCAATCAGAGCATCCGGCCCAACATGGCCACAAGTAAATGTGCCGGCACAAATAATAGCATCAAAGGTATTGTCATCAAATGCAAAATCTTGGGTTAAGTCTGCAAGCTCTAAGGAACGATAAATACTTTTTTCTCCGGCCTGATCAAGCATAGATTGTGAAAAATCAACACCAACAACATCATCAAAGCCTTTGCGCTCAAGAATCTCACCGACAAGCCCGGTGCCACAACCGGCATCGAGAATACGGGCATCGGTTGCAGACAAATATTTGAGCAACAACTCAGTACTGATTATGTGTCCAATATAGCCAATTGTATTCAAAACATCCGCATCATAACGCTTGGCCCAACTCTTATAAAGTTCGTCTAATTCCTCTTTGCAATTTGTGTGCAGCGCACTAAATACCGTGGGGTGCATGCTTTTTGTATTTTTCACAAATTCCTCCATCAATGGACAAAAAACAACTGTCCAATTAACACGATTGGTAGTTTTAGCAACGTTATATTATCATAAGCGCATTGAAGTCAATACAATTTATTGGGTGCTACAAACCAATTATTTGAAAACCTTCATAAAGAAGATAAAAACCAAAGAAGGCCAGTAAAGCTGCATTGAAATAGCTAAGTTTGTTTTTAGATATCTTTGCGCCCTGACGTCCAAGCAAGCTCCAACAAAGCACACCAAGCAAGAAAAAAGGAATACCACTCAAATAGAAAATTGCAATATTGACTGGTAACGAGTCGGTATAGTTAGCAATCAAGAAGCCAGGAGGCACCACGAGCCAAGTTTTAGGGTTAAACCAAGTTAGTAAAGACATTGCCTTCCAATTAAAATCAATTTTGATATTTGGATTACGCTTCGAGCGTATCACCTGCCAACAAAGGTAAAAAATAACAAACGCGCCCACAAAATAAAGTGTGTTTGTCAGTGCCGTGTTGAAGCCACCAAGAACACCCATCACTGTGCCAATAATGATAAGAATTGGCAACCAACAGACCAACAAAAAAATCAGGTAATTTTTGTAGATGTTTCCAAATGACGAATAGCGCGATACTTCCATCAAGGTTGTCCAGAATGGACTGGCGCTAAAAGTAAAGGCAGACCAATAGATAAGTGTAGCTACAAAGGAATCCATTAGGTTTTTTTCATCAAAGAATAGCAGTAAAGTAATAAGCCAGACCAAATGCCAATAAAGCCGATAAATTGATCGGCATTAAACGGTTCATTAAAAAATAAATAACCAATCAAAAACTGTAGAGTTGGCGTAATAAAAAACAATATTCCCGCGGTTGTCATCGGCAAAATTCTAGCACCTGCAGTAAATAATGCCAATGGCACAACAGTCACTATGCCAGCCATAATTAGTAATGCATCTGTAGCGCTATCAACAGTTAAAAAAGCTATCTTAGTGTTACCAACCATCCAGATAACAAACAGTAAAGTTACTGGCAAAATTAATAGAGTTTCAACAAGCAAACCTGGCACTGCTGGTGAGTTCATGGATTTTCTCATCAAGCCATAGGCGGCAAAAGAAAAACCCAATATAAAGCCAAGCCAAGGAAACACGTCAACACTAAAAACATAATAAAGCGAACCCACAGATGCAAAGCCGATGGAGAACTTTTGTAGCGTAGAGACGCGCTCTTTGAAAAATATAAAGCCACCCAATATATTTAATATTGGCGCTAGAAAATAGCCCATAGACCCTTCAATCACGCGACCCATGCTAACCGCGAGAATATAAGTACCCCAGTTAATACAAATCAGAATGCCGGTAATCAATAAGAGTAGCAACTCGCCCCTATTGCCAAGTGCCGAACGCACATTGCTACGCCATGAAGGCTTAAACCCAACGAATAAAAGTAAAACTGGAATAGACCATATTACCCTATGCGCTAGTATTTCACTGGGCTCAACATGGTTAAGAAGCGACCAATAAAGCGGGAACGAGCCCCAAATAAGGTAGCCAGAAAGAATAAGGAGAACGCCTCTGTTCATCAGCAGTCCATCACGGTAACTAAATTTTTCTTTAAAGCTTAGCTGCCAGTGGTGGCATGCAGAGCAATTTTATTACCTTCTGAGTCTTTGATAACGGCGCGCATGCCAAAATTACCAATCTGATGAGTATCTTGCACAATTTCACCTCCCATTTTCACACATTCTGCAACAGCCTCTTCTAGTCGCCCCTCTACACCAAAGTATACGAGTGGACCACTTTCGCTTGGCACGTGATCACTGTCTGGATAGAGACAGCCGCCACTACCATTGCTATGTTCAATCGTTGCAAATGTAAACTCATCGAATTCTGTAATATCAACCTCTCTATCGAGCACACTGTTGTAAAAATCTGCTGCACGAAGCAAATCCACAACCGGAATATCAACCCAAACGACAGCATTGTTATTATGATTATTACTCATTTTCGCCATCTTTTGAGGGTTGCTTAATATCACCAGTAGGGCTCACAACCACCGAAACAGGGGAAGATTCTTTCTCTCTACTGTTTATTTCATGCAAGGTTTCATTGATACGAAAAATGACAATCAATAATTCACAAACAATTCGCCCACCAATTGAGATGCTCGCCATTAAAAATAAACCTCGAAAAACATCACCATCGAATATTGCGCCCAGCCCGCTACCAATTGCTAAGAACAATAGCAGCCAATAGAGAATGGTAATCAATTTTGGTGCAATCATCACCTCCAAAGAGAAAAGTTCGCTGATATTAATTTTCTCAAACAAAGGTTTTATCGCGTTTTTTACATTATCCAGCACTTCTTTATTACTCATAAGTCAATTTTATTGATGCCATAGAAAGTCCTATTATAGCGCCACATTGTTTAAGTGGATAATAATCCTTAGTCTTAATTATTTGCTTTGATGATAAAAAAAAATGAAAAAAAAGCCCATCACAGGATGGGCTTTTCATAGATATTTAAAGCTTATTATTTATGGATCTTTACGTTAGTAAACACACCACCAATAACTTCACGCTCTGCATATGAGCCATTAGCTGTACCACCTGCATCCAGCTCAACGCCGGTTGCGCCAACGTAGTCGATATCGATACCGTATGACAACAAGTGTAGACCGAAGGCAATTTGACCAGCATAAACCTGAACACCAGGAGCGTTAGCAACATTCATTACTTGAGCTTGAATGGCTGCTCTGTCAGTACCACCCGCAGCTTGAGAAGCAAGGAGGATTAAAGCCATTGCATCATAAGATTCAGCAGAGAATACACCAGTACCATCAACACCACCTGCTGCAGCTACTGCTTGCCAGTTAGCACCAAGAACTTCATCTGGAGAAGGCAGAGTACCCCACGAGCCATCTGCAACCGCGCCAGAAGTTAAAGGACCCATCATACCGTCACCAAAGACGTAATTATCAAATGCACCAGTATCTTCTGAAGCAGCAATGATTCCTCTGCCACCAGTACCTTCATAACCAAAAACTGCAAGAGTGGCAGAACCACCAGCTGAAAGAGCTGCTACATCAGCAGAGTAGTCAGCCTTATCGTCATCATGTCCTGCTAAAACAGTAACTGTTCCGCCCATAGCTTCATAAGCAGTTACAAATGCATCAGCCAAACCTTTTCCATAGTCACTGTTTGAATGCGTAACAGCCATATCAGTTTGTCCTCTAGACATTGCAATACTTGCAAGTACTGGACCCTGTCTAGCATCTGAAGGCGCAGTTCTAAAGAACCAGCCACCGTCTTCTAGGGTAGTTAAAGCAGGTGAAGTAGCTGATGGTGAAATTGCAACGATACCATTAGGTATTAGCACATTGGTTATCACTGCACCAGTATTACCTGAGCAGTTAGGGCCCATAATAGCCATAACATTATCATCATTAATCATTTTTTCAGCCTGTGCAATTGCAACAGCTGGATCAATACACACTGAATCTCCCTGGACAACATTAATTGTTCCATAAAGGTAGCTCCCAGAAGCATTCGCTTCAGTTACTGCAAGATTTGCACCACCAGACATAGGTCCTATCATAGATTCGAGTGGCCCTGTAAATCCTTGAAGCTCACCGACATTGACAGTAGCACCAAAGGATGCAGTTGCCATCGTAGCTGACAATACAAAGCCAGCCGTTGTTTTAAGATAATTTCTCATTTTCTCTCCTTAGTTAAAAAAAAAATTTCTTCCGCCTACAAACATCTCCTCAGAAGAAACACTGAACAATGATAATCGTTTCTTTAGGTTGCGTGTAGACAAAATTAGCAATTAATAGAAGAAATCCTGCATATTGAATAGATAAAAGACAGTTCTATTCTCTAAACAGGATTATTTATAGGTCGTTCTGGTTTGGGCGAAAAACTACAATTCTTTATTTTTCTCTGGAAGAATCCCACCAGGAGAAAATCTCATTATCAAGAGCATTATGCTACCCATAAAGATAAGTCTAAGATAGTGAACTCGATCTTCTATAAACTCTAATGATGTATTTCCTTCTTGAATATAATTACCAAGCATTTCGACCGCCCAAAGACCCATTGGACCTGACTGAATCCAAATAAACCACATAATAAAAGCACCAATGACTGAACCCAAGTTATTACCAGAACCACCAACAATAACCATCACCCAAATTAAAAAGGTGAACCTCAAGGGTTGGTAGGATGTAGGTATAAATATTCCGTCGTAGGTTACTAATAAAGCACCGGCCACGCCCACAATCGCAGAGCCAATAACAAAAATTTGTAGATGTTGACGGGTAATATTTTTACCCATTGCAGCGGCAGATACTTCATTGTCTCTAATGGCTCTTACCTTTCTGCCCCACGGTGCATTTAAAGCAAGATTGGAAAGCACAATCAAAGCCACTAAAATAAAAACAAATAAACCCGAATAACACAGCTTAACAAAAACGACTGATGTCCCTTTAACATAATCACTTAGCTGAGCAATTTTCTCCGATTGAGTCAGTAATTCTAAGTCTGATCTATAAATCCAGGCAACAATATTTTGCAACCATTCAGACTTTTGCATGTCAACTTCGTAAGGAACAGGTCTAGGAAGCCCATAAACATTTTTAAGGCCACGAACAAACCAGTCTTCATTTTTGATTACATAGAGGATTATTTCAGAAATACCTAAAGTCGCAATCGCTAAATAATCAGCTCTCAAGCCTAAGGTTATTTTACCAATCGACCAAGCGGCGCCAGCAGCAACTAAACCGCCAACTATCCAAGAGAACATTATAGGAAGACCAAGACCACCTAAGTAGCCTGTAATTGCAGGATCTACCTTTTCAATAACACGAGCAGCATCAGAAAAATAATAACGAGTGATTAGGTAACCAATAACGACAATCGCAGCTATTAACCATTTGTTATAGCCTTTTTTATTAAGCAAAACGCCTGTTGCAACAGTTAACACTCCTAATGCCAAAGCAATCAACATTTGAAGTCCGCCAGCCTCAATTGCTTCAGTAACAGGTTGTTGTGAAATCAGAACCACACTAACACCACCGAGTGCAGCAAAACCCATAATACCGACATTAAATAGCCCTGCGTAACCCCACTGGATATTTACTCCTAGAGCCATAATAGCTGAAATCAAAGATAAATTAACAATGCCAAGAACTAATGCCCATGATTGATTTAAACCAACAAATAAAAGCACCAACCCCATTACAGCAAAACTAATAACCGCCCTATAAGACTGCCAAACATTATTTAAATTACTCATCGACTATCACCTTGCCTTTAAATAATCCTGTAGGCTTTATTAAAAGAACAATAACCAAAATTACAAAGGATATTGCATATTTATATTCAGTACCAATCAGCTGCACTAAAGAACTAGGATGCATTGATAGTGGTAACAAGTATATTAAAAACTTCTTATAGGCATAAGTAAGCAGTGCCTCGGAAAATGCGATCAAAAATGCTCCCGCAATGGCGCCTATTGGAGACCCAATACCACCTACAATAACGGATGCAAATATCGGTAAAAGCAATAAATGATATTGTTGAGGTGCAAAGCCTTTATCTAGCCCATAAAGTGCACCAGCAATCGTAGTAAGGCCTGCAACCAATAACCAGGTTATTTGAACCACCCTATCCGGGTTAATTCCAGACAAAAGAGCTAGTTCTTTATTATCTGAAAAAGCCCTCATGGCTTTACCAGTTTTAGTTTTTTGTAAAAAATAAAATACAAAAGCGACTAACAATACAGCGATAGTAATTGTTAAAAATTGAGATGTTTTCAGCGCGATTCCCTGCTCAAATCCAGTATAGGCCTTGAATTCTCTTACACTAAAAATAAATCTCTCGCCATCTTCAAATCTTTGCGCACTAGCGCCTAATACAAACCTAACTATGCCACCAGTAATAAACATAACGCCTATTGATGACATGACAATAGTGATTGATTTGGCTTTTATTTTTCGATAGTGTCGATAGACCAATCTGTCCATTGTAAGTAAATAGACTGCCATTCCTATTATGGCGACAGGAATTACTATGAGAGCAGTAGGAATACCAGTAATTGTCCACCCCCTGCCAATCATATAACCACTTAGCAATATAACAAGCATCGTGCCAAAAGCCATACTATCGCCTTGGGCAAAATTGGAAAATCTCAAAACCGAGTAAACCAAAGTTACGGCTAAAGCGCCTAACGCAAGTTGTGAACCATACGCAATCGCTGGCAAAATAACAAAATTAGTTAGTAGTGCAAATGCATTAACAATATCTACAGATTCTGAAACCACACTAACCCCCTAAAAATTTCTTTCTAACTTCTGGGTTAGCAATAAGCTCTTTACCCGTGCCAATATGCTCGTTCCTACCAGAAACCAAAACAAAACCCTTGTCGGCAATATTAAGCGCTTGTTGTGCGTTTTGCTCAACCATTAATACCGCCCTGCCTGAATTTTTTAGATCCAAAATATTGGAAAATATCTCATCCATTACAATTGGTGACACACCTGCAGTTGGCTCATCTAATAGCATCACTGTAGGGCGGGTCATCATTGCACGCCCAAAAGCAACTTGTTGTCTTTGTCCACCAGAAAGCTCACCTGCATTTTGTTTGCGCTTTTCATAAAGAATTGGGAACAAGTCATAAACTTCTTGGATTGTATGTGTAATATCGTCGTTTCTCAGAAAGCCGCCCATTTCAAGGTTTTCTTGAACCGTCATCGAAGTAAAAACATTTTTTGTTTGAGGCACAAAAGCCAAGCCAAGACTGATTCGCTCTTGAGTTGAAAGATGAGTAATGTCTTGACCATCAAATATGACTGAACCAGAACTGGCCTCTAACATACCCAAAAGCACTTTCATCGCGGTAGACTTGCCGGCGCCATTCGGGCCTACAATTACTGCTAATTCACCTTTTTCAACTTCTATCGAACACTCGTGCAAAATTGGCACAGGACCGTAGGCTGCCACCAAACTGTTTCCTTCTAAATATGCCATTACGCTGATTCCTTTGTTTTGATTCCTTGACCCAAATAGGCATCGATAACAGCATGAGAGCTTTTAATCTCATCGGGTGTACCTATTGTCAGGATTTGACCTTCTGCCAAAACCACAACTGGATTACACAACCTTGAGATAAAATCCATGTCATGCTCAATCATACAAAATGTATAACCCCTTTCTTCATTTAAACGAAGAATTGCATCGCCAATTTGTCTCAATAAAGTTCGGTTAACACCGGCACCAACCTCGTCTAATAATACAACTTTGGCATCAACCATCATCGTACGCGCCAATTCTAGCAATTTTTTCTGACCACCCGAAAGGTTGCCCGCACGTTCATTCTTTAAATGACTGATACCTAAAAAATCGATTACCTCTTCGGCTTTCTCTTGCAGGGCTTTCTCTTCTTCTTGAATTTCTTTGCGCTTTAACCAAGCGTTAATTAAGCTCTCACCCAACTGACCCGCTGGCACCATCATCAAGTTTTCTAAAACACTGAGTGTTGGAAATTCGTGGGCAATTTGAAAAGTTCTAAGCACACCTTTGTGAAACAACTGATGTGACAGTAAATCTGTTACATCCTCACCGTCAAGGATAATTTCGCCTGCAGTCGGTTGATAAAGACCAGCAATAAGATTAAATAAAGTTGTTTTCCCGGCACCATTAGGGCCGACCAAACCAGTGATCGAGCCGCGTTCGATGTGCAAATCAACATCATCAACCGCTCTGATCCCCCCAAAATGCTTGGATAGGTTTTTGACTGTAATCATTTGATTGTAGAGAAGTGCTCTCCCACTTCTTTTTTGACTATGAAGCAATGAATTATGCCGTAATAAATATAATCGTTCAATCAAATTTGCAGTAATTAGTCAAATTTGCAGGATAAACTGCATAATATAGATGTATTTTGCAGTTTTTAAAAAAATATGGACCTAATTTGCAGTTATTACCTGACTGTTTTTTCCGTTTTTTTGATGGCCACAAAAAACCAGAATCTTTTATAGATGTCAGATAGAGCTCTATACATATTGTCCCGCAGCCCAGCCGGAAGACCAAGCCCACTGAAAATTATAGCCGCCCAGCCAGCCCGTTACATCAACCGTTTCACCTATAAAATACAAGCCTGTTTGTTTTGTTGATTCCATTGTTTTTGAAGACAATCCATTCACATCAACACCTCCGGTGCATACTTCGGCAGTGCGCATACCCTCAGTACCGCTAGGCTGTAAATGCCAATGGTTAAGCGAATTACCGAGTTGTTTTAAGTCGCGCTGTTTTATTTCACCTAAAGTCAATTCAGCAAGCTCGAATGCTAATAATGTGTTTGCCAGCCTTTCAGCAAATCTTCTTGGCAACAGCTCAGTCAAAATGGTTTTAAGTGCTGTTTTTCCACGTGATTGTTGCGCCTCAATTAGCACATTTATCGCGTCTACATCCGGCAACAAGTTAATAATAAGTTTGTCACCCTTGTGCCAATAGGATGAAGCTTGTAATGCAGCCGGTCCACTGATGCCTCGGTGAGTAATAAGCACGCCCTCTCTGAAGCTAACACCATTACAAGTGACAATCGCATCAAGCGATAATCCAGAAAGATCTTTAAAGTATCGATCGATGTCATCTTGCTGAAAGGTAAACGGTACCAAAGCTGACTTGAATGAATTGGATTTCATGCCAAACTGCTTTGCAATTTGCAAGCCGAAATCAGTGGCACCCATTTTAGGTATTGATGGCCCACCTGTCGCTATCACCAGTGACTCAGCACTGATGGTTTTGAATTGTGTTGTTATCGTATACCGCTTTTGAAATTCTATTTTCTCTACAAGGCTGTCCAGCACAATAGTCACGCCTACCTGCCTACACTCTTCAAGCAGCATGTCAACAACGGCAGACGCCTTTTGCTCGCAAAACAATTGCCCTAAAGTTTTCTCGCTCCACTGCAAATCATGCTTTTCCATTAGAGCAATAAAATCCCATTGCGTGTAACGAGATAAAGCAGATTTATGAAAATGAGAATTGGGTGATAAAAAGGACTCAGGCTCAGTATACAGATTGGTGAAATTGCAACGACCGCCGCCCGAGATTAGAATTTTTTTTCCGACTTTTTTAGCCTTCTCAATCAAAACAACCTTGCGGCCACGCTTGCCCGCCTCAATTGCACACATTAGCCCTGCTGCACCGCCGCCGAGAATCGCAACATCAGCTTTCATGCGGTTAATTAAGGTAGAACTTTTTTAAATGTTTTGACAACAACGCTTTGATATACACCAGCAGCTATATAGGGATCGGCGTCCGCCCAAGCTTGTGCGGCTATCAAATCATCAAACTCCGCAACTACAAGCGAGCCGGTGAAGCCAGCCTCACCCGGTTCGTTAGTGTCTATGGCTGGATGAGGGCCGGCCAAAATTAAACGACCCTCATCCTTAAGTTGGTTCAGCCTATCAACATGCGCAGGTCTTGCACTCATACGTTTTTCTAATGAATTTTCAACATCCTCGGAAATAATGGCATACAACATCGTGATTCTCTCTTTTCTTATAAACCTAATACATCTTGCATGGAATAGAGTTTGCTTTGCTTGCCGCTCAACCAATGGGCGGCCCTGACAGCGCCATTGGCAAAAGTCATTCTTGAAGATGCTTTGTGCGTTATTTCAACACGTTCGCCCTCCATAAAAAAGCTCACCGTATGATCACCAACAACATCACCACCCCGAATAGTTGAAAAACCAATGGTTTGTCTCTTGCGTGGCTCTTCAATACCCTCGCGCCCATAAACTGCACAAGTGCTCAAATCTCTACCCAGTGCATTGGCAACAACTTCGCCCATTTTTAATGCAGTACCAGACGGCGCATCCACTTTATGACGATGATGGGTCTCAATAATTTCAATGTCTGCATCCTCACCAAAAACTTTAGCGGCCGTATCTAACAACTTAAGTGTTAAATTAACGCCAACACTCATGTTGGGTGCAAAAACAATAGCGATATCGCTTGTTGCTTTTTCAATCTGCACAAGCCCTTCATCGCTAAACCCTGTTGTGCCAATCACCATGCCTTTGCCAGCCTTCTGACAAATGGACAAATATTCAAGAGTTGCCTCTGGACGTGTGAAATCAATCAAAACATCAAAAGAGTTAAGCATATCCTTGAGATGGTCGCCTATGTCTAATACACAGCCAACCTCGATACTAGAATTCAGCTTTACTGCCTCTATCAAAGTCTGGCCCATACGACCATTTGCGCCGGAAATTGCAATTCTAGTCATTTGTTTTTCTCCAGTTGATGGAAAATAATATTCTCAAAATCGTTTATAAAAATCCTAAAAAA
>Ga0207991_1000641_pt1 | contig 23169 bp, 23 predicted proteins | sample ETN07SmetaG_FD_185786 | JGI IMG/M metagenome (GOLD analysis project Ga0207991, IMG submission 185786) | Marine microbial and viral communities from oxygen minimum zone, Eastern Pacific Ocean - ETNP2014F14-07SV275 (SPAdes) (version 2) | ecosystem: Environmental > Aquatic > Marine > Oceanic ...
TCTGGCTCTCACCGGCCACCACAAGCTGGCGGACTAAGGGCGGAGCACTGGTGCTGGATGCATTCGCGAATCGAGATTTCAGGGCAGTTATCGACGTGGGGAGGCAGCGCAACTGGGTCCATGGCCGGATTGTGCGGGAAGCAGGCAAGGCTGGCCTGGTCATCAGGTACAGCGATAAAAAAACTGGTTGATGGTCTGCAGGCCTGCTGAATCCCGATTAGCCGATCACCACTGCACGAACATTGGCATGACGACGTGCGTGTAGCCTTCGTGCTTGGCCGAGCGGAACACGCCCGGACTGGATGGCGTGGTCGTTTCAATATCCACGTCGTCACCGCTCATTACGTTCAGCACGTCCATCAGGAACTTGCTGTTGAACGCCACCTTCGACTCTTCGCCCTCAACCGAAGCATCGAGCTCGTTCTCGTTGGAGCCGACTTCTTCGGCACGGGAGATGATTTTGACTGAGCCCGCCTCGCCGTCACTGCCGGGGTTCACTACCACCCGGATAATGCCACTGCCATCCCGGGCAAAGATCGAGGCCGCCCGCGTGGCTTGCACCATGCTCGAAAGGTCTATCGTGGCCTTCGTGCCATGGCTCGTGGGGATGAGCTTCTCGTAGTCTGGAAAGGTGCCCTGGACCAGTGAAGTGACCACTTCGGATGTCTCGAGCCGGAACTTTGCAGAGCGCCCGCTGGCGTCCAACGTCAACTCAACGCTCGACGACCCGTCGCCAAGCAGTCGTTCCACTTCGGCGAGCGTTTTGGCTGGAACTATCACGCCAACTTCTTCACTTACCGATGCGCCTAACTTTCCAGATTCGACCGCGAGCCGGAAGCCGTCGGCTGCCGCAAGCGTGAATTCGTCCCCCGCGAGTTCGACCTTCACTCCGGTCAGCACCGGCCGAGAGTCGTCGGTGGCAGCCGCAAACACAACCCGCTCAAGCGCTCCCCTGAAGGCATCCGCGGGGATCGTGACCGATGCCCCGCCCTCGACGACCGGGATCGGCGGGAATTCTTCCGCGGCAATTCCGTTGATCGTGGCAGCAAATTTATCGCACGTAATCTCGACTCCAACAGGATCGGTCTGGAAACCGATCTGCACAGTTTGGCCCGGCAGCGAGTTCACAAAATCATTGAACATGCGGGCGGGAACGGTCACGGAACCTTCGCCCTCGATCTGCGCGCCAATCCATGTGCTGATCGAGATTTCGGTGTTGGTGGCCGTCAATTTCAACTGCCCGTTGTCACCTTCGAGGAGCACATTCTGAGTTACAGGCAGAGTCGCCCGGGCCGCTACCGCCCGACTAATGTTTGCCAGTCCGCGACTAAGGTTCTCTCGAAGGCAAGTTACCTGCATGCTGATCCTCTCAAATGACGGGTGCACGAATACACAATATAGTGTGTCGCAGTATAGGTATTACCACTAGGTTTGGTCAATTTAGCAACGGATGGTTTTCGTCCCGAATCATTTGTCGAAACGATAAACCTCTCACGTGTTTGGCGCCCCGATCTGCGTTCTGGCGATAAGATGCTGAGACCGTGGTTTCCCCCGATGGCCTTCACCCACACATTTTTCACCAACCCACCATATGAATAACTCCAGGATGCTCGAAGTTTTGCGGCTCGTATCAGACGGCGAAATGAGCGCCGACCAGGCGGCATCCGAGCTGAGCCTCACCACCCCTCCTGCCGATCTCGATTTCGCCACGCTGGATCACGATCGTGCCGATCGAATCGGCTTTCCGGAAGTCGTATACGGGCTGAGTAAAACACCAAAAGATACCGCTGAAATCGCGACTCGTATCTACGAACGCGCCGGGGTTGTCCTGGTAACGAAATCGTCAGAAGAAGCGTTCGAGTTGCTAAAGAAATCGGTGCCCGAGGTCGCCTGGGAAGACGACTCGCAGGCGATCTGGGCCGACCGGAGAGGTGAGACCGAAAAACGCTCGATTCCCGGAGTCACCGTGGTCGCTGCCGGGACGTCCGATCTGCCGATCGCCAGGGAGGCTGTCCTGACCGCTACCCTGATGGGTTGCGATGTCGCGACCATCAACGACATTGGCGTTGCCGGCCTGCACCGGTTGTCCCATCGAATGGACGAACTGGTGAGTGCGAGGGTGCTCGTGGTAGTTGCAGGTATGGAGGGCGCGCTGCCGAGCGTTATCGCAGGACTTGTGAGGGCCCCGGTCATCGCGCTACCGACTTCGGTCGGCTACGGGGCCAGCCTCGGGGGTGTCGCGGCCCTGCTGGCGATGCTGAACTCCTGCGCCCCCGGCGTTTCGGTCGTGAACATCGACAACGGATTTGGCGCCGGATACCAGGCTGCCTCGATAATCGGTGCGACATGGGGCCGGTCCGAGGCCTGAACTACCACTTTGACTGTCCACGGCTCGACCTGACACGTAACTTCAGACAACGCCGCTGGTCGCGCTCCACCGCGCACTCTGAGCCGGGCGACAAACGCCAATTACTAGTTCAGCGTCTTCAGGTACGCGATCAGGTCCAGCACTTGGCCATCGCTAAACTTATCGAACGAAGGCATCACTGCCGGATATTCGGGGACCAGGAACGTCTGGGGCTCTCTGAGGGACTGCTCGATGTACGCATTGGCGTCCAGCGACGTTCGACTGCCAGCCCGCGCATACACCCCAGACAGGCCCGGGCCAACGATCATGTCGTCTCCGGTGGAATGGCAAGCCGAGCAGGCGCTTACGCTGTTGCTGTTGAACAGGGCTTCCCCTGCCGCCGCATCCCCCGCAACCTCTTCCTGTCCGGCCTCTGGTCCCGGTTCGTTGTCGTCACGTTCGGTGACCGCCGCCTCAGTAGGATTGAACTCGACTGGTTCCTGCGTCGGCACCTGCTCCTCGCTACATGCTGCCACAACGGCCAGCACAGCGAGCGACGCCGCTATCAGTAGATATTTGCCCTTACCCCACACAGTTTCGTCCTCACATGCTCTCTAGCAGGCAATCTGGTAATGCGAACCACGCTTGTCCGTGCGGAAGATGTCACTTTGCCGACGAAAAAAGCCAGTAAGAATCAAAGTTCGCCAAATCACCGTAGCAACGACCCTACACCCGGTCAATCGGGCCGAGCGGTCAAATAACGCGATCATTTGGCCTTAGTTACGTATCGATAGTCGCTTCAGCCTGAAATACGTCGAATCTCAATCTCTTCGCCCGGGGCGAGTGCGACGCGGCGGATCTCAATGCCCAGCTTGAGGAGCCAGTAGCTCAACGTGGCCTTACTGACACCGAGACGTTTTGCGGCACCGGTCAAACCGACTTCATTCAGCATCTCGGGCAGCGCCCGTTCGAGGGGTCGCCGGAGCTTGCGCTCGACCTGGACCATCTTCTTTGTTTTTGTGCCTGGCATTCGACTCCCCTGTATGCGAGCTGTTCTGCTGCACTGAATGTAGTTGCACCGACCGTAATCCGCCCCGCACTTTCAGGACGAATTCCGTCGTTTTTTCCTTTGCCGAGCTCCCGGAGACGGCACCGACGATGGGCAACGTCGACCCCTACCAAGAGTACCGAACGACAGCCGAACAAGTCAAGAATATGTTTGATATATTTTCTATATCTTTTTTATATTAGTTCGGAATTTATTTTGTATTCAGATAATATATGACATATATTTCATTCTTAATTCATTCTTACAACCGCGTGGTGTGCACGATGTGGGAATCGTGCAGAATTATCACCACATATTGACGCGTTCATGCTCATATTGCCGCAGGGGCGGTGCGCAAACTACGTGACCGCTGTGCAATACCGGCGCTCCGAGGTCGCGAAATCGGCGAGACCTGGCACGGAATTACAATCTGCCTGTCTTTTCGCGGTAGTGTCCGAAGTTGGACAACGGTAGATCGCCGCCCCAACGCCAGTCGAACTGTTGGCCGCGGGGAGAGTTCGCGGGTTTCGCCACCCGGGCCCTCTCCGTCGATCTCCAAGTTCAATCAGCTCACACTGCGAAACCGGCTAATTAGCTGAGTTCGCGTCGAATCGGGCGATATATCCCGAACCGACCGAGCCAGGTGCTGGGCCGCTGCTAGAATTCAACGTCTGGCCCGCTGCGTGTCTATGGCAACGGGCTCATGGCCTGAACCGGCTGTCGCAATAACCCCCGACATGCCTTTACGCGCTGTGCCGCCCCGCCCTCCCCCCAAGCAGCTCGCCCGCTTCGCCGAGCGTGAATTCGCTTCTTGCTCCGGGAACCGGCTAGCTTGTGATCCGGGCAACCGCTACAAGTAATAGATATCGGCACGTACACCACTCACTACCGGAGGAGAGCAGATCGAGTTCGTCACCGACCTGATACAGACGCTCGAAACGTTCGTCCTGACATTTTCGGGCGACGTTTACGATTTCATGGGCTGGTCCGGCGTCGTGTTGCTCATGGCAATCGAGAGCACGGCAATCCCCCTACCCAGCGAAGTCATCATGCCGCTCGCGGGCTGGCGGCTGGTACTCGACGAAGGACACGGCGTTGCCTACGTGCTGCTTGCCGGATTCTGGGGTGCAGTTGGCAGCCTGATCGGATCGCTCATCGAGTACTACATCTCCCGGGCGGGGGGTCGGCCCCTCATCGAGAAGTACGGCAAATACATCCTGATCACCCGGAAGGACCTCGAGAGGGCCGACAGGTGGTTCGAGACCCGCGGCGAGTTAACCGTGTTCATTGCCAGGATGATTCCGGGCGTCCGTGGTTTCATTTCTATTCCTGCCGGCATCGCCCGCATGAACGTGGTCCGCTTCAGTATTTTTACGTTTATCGGCGCATTCCCGTGGACGCTCGGACTCGCCTGGGGCGGATATCTGCTTGGCGAGAACTATGATGCGATCAGAGATGTGTCGAAGCCGTTCGACATACCGATCATCGGGACCGTGACGGTGATTGTGATCTGGTTCCTGTGGCGCCGGATAAGGGAAGTGCGAGCGGAAGGGGCAACACTCGGCGAATGACGTTGATGCCCCGACACTATGGCACTCATAGCGGGCTCCACAGTAAAATCGTGATCTTTCATAGCTCTCGCTCAACTCCGTAATGAGTGTCCGCAGCGCCAGTTGCGGTATATTTGAAGCGCACGGCCAACTCGGCCGACGGTCTGAACTCACTCCCAATATGGTCATCTCGCAGAAACAACCGAAAAGCCCGATCGCGAAACCGCTTGATGTCCGTGTTAACGGAATCGGGGTCGGTTGCGCCTCCGATGCCCGCGTGCTCGATGCGGTTCGAGATGCCGGGTTCGACGTGCCAACGCTGTGCTATGACGAGCGCATCGGCCCGCAGGGCACCTGCAGGATGTGCCTTGTCGATGTCGTGGTCGACGGCAAAACCGAGCAGGTGGCGGCCTGCACTGCCTTCGCATCTGACGGTATGGGAGTCGAAACACACTCCGAAGAGATCACAGAATACCGGAAAACCGTACTGGAAATGCTGCTTTCGGAAACCTCGTCGCCGGCCAGTTGTCCGAAGTGCGAATCGTTCAAGAAATGCGAGTTGCACACAGCCACAGAGGAATACGGAGCGAAGTGGGACGCATTCCCATCCCTCGTGCCCCGTGAGAAGGTCGACGATGGCAACCCGTTCATTCAGCGTGACTACGACCTGTGTATCTCCTGCTTCCGCTGCACCAACATTTGCAACGACTGGGAACAGGTCGGGGCCATCACGGTAGAAGGTCGCGGCCAGGAAAGTTCGATCGCCTCGTTTTTCGAGAACGACCTGATGAAATCGCCCTGCACGTTCTGTGGCCAGTGCATCAACACCTGCCCGACCGGTGCGCTGACCGATAAAAAGATCGTCGGCAAGACGAAAGCCGAAAACCTGGAACGCACAAAAACGATCTGCCCGTACTGCGGGGTCGGCTGCGGGATTCACCTTCTGACCGAAGACGGCAAGCTGATGGGCACCGAGCCCGATTTCGACGCCCCGAGCCGTGGTTCGCTGTGCGTGAAGGGCCAGTTCGCTTCGTGGGAGTTCGTAAAAAGCGATGAGCGGCTCAAGTACCCGCTCATCAGGGAAAACGATGCGTTCAGGCGTGCGTCCTGGGACGAGGCACTGGATCTCGTCGCCAGCCGCCTCAGCGGAATCCGGGACGAAACCGGGCCCGATTCGATAGTTTGCTGGTCGTCAGCACGAACGGTGACCGAAGCAAACTACCTGATGCAGAAATTCACCAGAATAGGTATCGGTACCAACAATATCGATAACTGTTCCCGCACCTGACACGCCCCAACGGTCGCCGGTATGGCGGTCATGGTTGGCAAGGGTGCCATGACCAACTCGATTGAGGAGTTGGCGGGTACCGATTTCCTGCTCGTCGCAGGATCGAACACCACCGAGGCCCACCCGGTAATCTCGTTGAGAATGAAACGCGCCGTGCGAAACGGGGCGAAGCTTGTCGTAATCGACCCGCGCAAGATCGAGTTGACCAAATGGGCCTCTCGCCACCTCCAGATAAATATCGGAACCGACATCCCGCTGTTCAACGCGCTGGCCCACGTGATGATCAAAGAAGGTCTCTACGACCGCGAATATGTCGAAAAACGGACCGAGGGCTTCGACGAGCTGGCGAAGCACGTCGAGTTCTACACGCCGGAGTATGCGGCCGAGGTCTGCGGGGTCCCTGCTGAAGAGATTATCGCAACCGCCCGCGAGTATGCCGCCGCCTCACCGAAGGCTGCCATCTGCTACACCCTGGGTATCACCGAGCACTCGTGCGGGTCGCACAATGTCCAATCGATCGCGAACCTGGGAATGCTGGGCGGCAATTTCGGGATGCCAAATGCCGGCGTGAACCCCCTGCGGGGCCAGAACAACGTGCAGGGTGCATCCGATTCGGGAGCGCTGCCGACCGACCTCCCCGGCTACCAGAAGATCGAGCGGCCCGGTGTTCGAGAAAAATTCGAGAAGGCATGGGGTGCCGAGCTGCCAAAACGCCGGGGCATCACCAAGATCACGGCAATGGACCAGATGCTCAGGGGCCGGGTCCGCGGCGTTTACATCATGGGCGAGAACACAGTCATCTCGGACCCCAACACGAACCATGCCCGCAAAGCGCTCGAAGCCGCCGACTTCATCGTGGTCCAGGATATATTTATGACCGACACCGCGCGGCTGGCCGACGTGGTCCTGCCAGCAGGAACTTTCGCCGAGTCAGACGGCACGTTCGCAAACAGTGAACGACGCGTCCAGCGAGTACGGCCGGCCATCAAGCCGGTTGGGGAGTCACGTACCGATGTCGATATTCTTCTCGACCTGATGGGACGATTCGGGATATCGCAGCAGCTTGAGTCGCCCTCGGACGTGTGGGACGAGATGCGCCGGCTGGCTCCCATATTCGGTGGAATCACGTACGACCGGCTTGATGCGGAGGGCGGTCTACAGTGGCCGTGCCCGACTGAAGACCATCCGGGCACCGAGTATCTGCACGCCGATGAGATGGAATCAGGGTTGCCGGGCTATTTTGCACCGGTCGATCACATCCCCCCTGCCGAACCCACCGATTCCAAGTACCCGCTCGTGCTCACGACCGGCAGACGCCGCTCGACCTACCACACCGGTACGCAGACCGGCCGTGCGAGCGGCTTTGAACTGCTAGTGGCGTCCGAACTGGCCGAGATAAACCCGCACGACGCAGACCAGATGGAACTGGTCGAGGGCGAGATGATCGTGGTGAAGTCACGCCGTGGCGAAGTTGAAGTGCCGGTCACAATCACCGACAAATCGCCGCACGGCACGATTTTCATGAGCTTTGCGTTCCCGGATTTGACACAAACCAACCGCCTGACCTCCGACGCCTACGACTTCATCACGGAAACGCCCGAGTTTAAGGCCTGTGCGGTTCGCATCGAGAAAGTCGCACCGTAGGCTGGAATCAGGGCTAATCCTGACGGGGGCTCATTCGGGACGACCAGAAGCTGGGATCGCCCACAGTCGGGAAATCGACAAGGTCGATCATCCCCTCGACGCCGGACCCATCGCGAAACGCCTGGATATTTGCCGCGACAAACTTCGCTATCTGCTGTGCCGCCCCTACCTGGTTAGTAAGCGGGTTTGTCGTGATAAATAGCTTCCCTGGCGATGCGAGCGACTCATCTGCTCCCGATATCACCTCACCGGGACAGTCCGTAGCGTATCCGGCGAGCGTCCCGGCCGACAACGCTTCGACAACCGCCTTTTCATCGACGACTGACGGGTGGGAGGTGTTGATCAGCACCGCACCCGGTTTCATCAGCCTCAGCTCGCGCCCGGAAATCAGCGGCGATGCGGTGGGACCGAGATGAACGTGAACCGAGATCGCATCTGACCCCGCTACAAGCAGGTCAAGTGAATACCGACGCACGTTCAATTCCGCGAGAAGACCCAATCTGGGCGTTCTGATATCCGCAATGACGACTGATCCACCCGTCGCGGTGACCTTCCGAGCAACCTCGGCACCGATTTCACCGAGTCCGATCACTCCCCAGCTGGCGCCCGGCTTCACCCGCAGCGGTCCCCCAAAGCCGGCCACCCTGTTCGCAACCCTGGGTGCGATGACTGGCGATATACCGGCAACCGTAGTGCCCGATTCGACCAGCCGGTCGACCAATTCCACCGATGGCCGACAACCCAGAAACTGGACGAATCCTGGCCCGGTAATGTCGATGTCCCTACCGGCTTCAGCGAACGGGTCGCCAACCAGCAGCACATCCCCGGCACCAAGGTCAGTCAGTCGCTCTTCATCCCCGAACACTCGCTCAAATCCAGCAGAGTCAGCCAGCAGCGATGCGATTGCGTTACCTACGAGGTCGGATTCGGATGTGAGTAAAATTGTTTTGGACATTGAGGTGGGCACCTGGCGAGCAGAAAAAGAGATTCCCATCGTATAAGACCCTCTTGACTGAAAACGGCCACACCATCGGCCTCTGAACCCATATGATTCTCAATCGACAAATCAGTCCATCAGAAGCGATGTCGCGATGCCCCTCAACCAGAACCCGCGAACCCTGCTGTTCGTACCCGGCAACCAACCCGCAATGCTCACAAAAGCCGCGGGCTTCGAGGTCGCATGGTTGATCCCCGATCTCGAAGACTCCGTACCGGCAGCCGAAAAGATCGAGGCACGGGCCATTGTTGCCGAACACATTCCATTACTGGCCGCGGCTGGCAAACACCTTGTCCCACGCGTGAATTCGCTGGCAAGCGGTCTTGCTGAACAGGACATCGCGGCCGTTGTCTCTGAGCAGATAACTGGCATATCGATCGGCAAAATTGGCACGCCGGAAGAGATCGGGGTAATCGACGATATTCTGACTGCAACGGAACGCAAAGCCGGGATCACTGTGGGTCACACATCGATCGTGCCCTGGCTCGAAACTGCCCGGGCCGTGATCAACGCTTACCAGATCTGCACGGCAAGCAAACGGGTGCGGTGGACCGCGTTTGGTGCCGAAGATTACTCTGCCGACATGGGAATCAGCCGCGCCGTGGATTCAGCCGGTGGCGGACCGGACCCTGGTTCCGCGCACACCGCGGAACCAGGGCTCGCACACGCTCGCTCTGCCGTCGCGGTGGCGGCCCGGGCTGCCGGGGTTCACGCACTCGACACTCCCTACACGAGGTTTCGAGATTCCGCAGGCCTGCGTATCGAAGCAAAACTCGCAAAATCGATTGGCTACAAAGGCAAGCTTGCGATACACCCGGCACAGGTCGAGGTTATCGAGTCGGTCTTTGCACCGACCGAAGCTGAGATCGAGCATGCGAAAAAAGTACTCGAAATTGCGGACGGGGCAGAGAACGACGGTCGGGGCGCAGTGGCGCTCGACGGCGAGATGATCGACATGCCGGTGATACTGAGGGCCGAAAACGTGTTGCGTGAAGCTGGCCTATCGTGAGCGGCCGCTATCGATTCCCTCTCGATCAGGGAGAGGGATCCATCCAAGCGATTGTTCATGATAAATCCCTTCTCCCCGGGGAGAAGGTCAGGTTGAGGGGGAATGTTATCGATCGGGAAGTGCTACCAGACCGGGGGCTATACGCCATCGAAATGCGAACGGGTGAGTGAGATTAATCCAATGACATACGGGCGATTTTTTGAAGACTTCGAGGTCGGTCAGATCATCAAGCACTGGCCGGGACGCACCATCACCGAAACCGACAACACCTGGTTCTCGCTGCTAACACAAAACCAGCACCCGGTGCATATCGACGCCAACTACGGAGCCAACAGCACCCAGCACGGCCAGAACCTGGTGAACGGACTGCTCGTGCTTGCGATAGCAGTAGGCCAGACCGTCGCCGACATTTCAGGACGCGCTATCGCCAACCTCGATTACGAATCGGTAAGCCACGAAGCCCCGACCTTCCCCGGCGACACCATCTACACCCGCTCGACAGTGTTAGACCTACGCGAGGCGTCGAAGGGCGACCGGGGCATCGTGTACCTCGAAGCCGAGGTCCTCAATCAGCATGATAAGCGCGTAATGACCGTCCGCCGCCACGTACTGGTCCCGAAACGCAACCACGAAACGCTGGGTGAAGGCAAGCTCCCCCACGAATCGGATTCCTGAGCAGATGGCAGCCGAAGGTCAGGATTCGTCCGATCGACACGCACCCCTGCACGGCATACGCGTGCTTGCGATATCGCAGTTCGGCGCGGGGCCGTTTGCAACGCTTAACCTTGCCGATCTCGGGGCCGAGGTAATCAAGGTCGAAGACCCGGTCGTTGGGGGCGACGTGGCGCGCTACGTACCGCCGGGAGCTGCCAACGGCGATTCACTTTATTTCCAATCGTTCAACCGGGGGAAGAAGTCGATAGCGATTGACCTCCGCAAACCCGAAGGCGTTTCCGTGTTCCACCGGCTGGTCGAGAAATCGGATGCCGTCTTCAACAATCTGCGGGGCGACCTTCCGGACAAGCTGGGGCTGACGTACGAGCAACTACGGCACCTGAACCCTGCAATAGTCACCTGCTCGCTCTCCGGATTCGGCCGTACAGGCCCCCGCGCCGCCGAACCTGGTTATGACCCGATCATGCAGGGGCTGGCAGGCTACATGTCGATTACAGGCGAACCGGGGGCACCTCCGGGAAAGGCCGGGGTCTCGATAATCGACTTCGCCGGGGGATATGCCGCGGCACTTGGCCTGGTGGCTGCCCTGCTGGAGGCGAAATCGACTGGAGTGGGCCGTGATGTCGATGTGAGCCTGCTCGACACCGCGGTTTCGATGCTGAGCTACTTCGCCTCGTGGCAGTTGAACAGCGATTGGGATCCCGGCCGCGCTCCAAACTCAGCTCACCAGACTCTCGTCCCCGCCCAGAATTTCGAGACGAGTGACGGCTGGATAGTGATTTTCTGTGCGAAAGAGCACTTCTGGCAAAGCCTGGCCGCGTTGCTGGATGCGTCCGGTCAGGCTGCGAAACTCGCGCCAGAACTCTCAGGCGACCCACGTTTCGCAACGTTTGCCGACCGGTTCAAAAACCGCGATGTGCTGATCCCCATCCTTTCGGAACGGCTGCTCCAGAAATCGACACAGGAATGGCTCGTGCTGTTCAGGGGCAGAGTCCCATCAGGGCCGGTCAACACGATCGAAGAGGCACTGCGGGATGCGCAGGTCGAAGCCCGGGGACTGGTTGTCGAGATCGAACACCCCACCCGCGGAACCATCAGGCAGGTCGCCTCGACAATCACCACCGAAGGATCGAATCTGGCGCTGACGCCCGGCCCGGCGCTGGGCGAAAACACCGACCAACTTCTGTCCGATCTGCTATCGCTCAGCGAAACCGAGATCGATGAGCTTCGTGAACAGGGTGCGATTGGGTGATTATTGCGATAACGACGGCGATAAGCTGAGGATCACCGACCGGGGCGCAACTGACTCACGAAAAACTTGGACCATGAACGCAACCGACGTAACATCAGGCCACTTCGCACGATGTCGGTAACGGAGAATATAGAGATGATCGGAACTCATGATCCGGAAGGCGTGGAAAGGCGGACTCTCCACGACCTTGTCGATTTCAATGGAAAGGGCGTCTTTGAAGTCGGTTGCGGCGAGGGTCGAATGACCTGGCTCTACGCCGATGCCGCCGCCTCGGTCCTCGGATTCGACCCTAACGAAGACTCGATTGCCGTGGCACGGGAACAGACACCCGAGCATCTCGTAGACAGGGTGAAGTTTCGTGTCGCCGATATGACCGGCGTCAGGTTGGACGAAAACGCCTACGACATAGGAATTCTTGCCTGGTCGATATGATGACTGCCCGTTGAGAGCATCGTCGACGCTCTGAAAAAGATGCACCGGGCGCTACGCGCAGGCGGGCTTCTGCTGGACTGTCACCCGATGCCCGAACCTTCGGAAATACAGGTCCGCGTCGGTGCAAGGTCGACTCGCGTGGGCCAGATCGATTACACCTCGGAGTTCGAACAGACCATCTCGAACGCTGAAGAAGCGCTGGTATCGCTTGGCCGAGAGAGAGTGTTTTCCAGTCAGAGCAGTGTCGACTACCAGTTCCTGATTCACTTCGAGTCTGCTGCTGAGTGGGAAGAGTATTTCGAGTACTGGGCCAGCTACTACGAACCCATGCCCGATGGCCTTGTACAGGACATCAGGGCGCTGGCCGCAGCGCCGGGGGCTGAAATCATACTGGAAACCAAATGCAGAGGCACGACGTTCAAGAAGCCGGGTTGAACCGCAACTGCGACCGGGTTATTTCCAACAAAATCGCTTCTGACGGAGATAGACAAGGCGAAAGGTTCGCCAAGTGCTTGAACCTACGGGTACGGCTTCATGATCTGCGTCACACGAGCGCTTCGCTGATGTTGGCCGCTGGCGTGAACGTGAAGCTCGTCTCTGAACGCCTGGGTCACTCATCTGCAGCGTTCACGGTGGACACGTACACCCACTTGATGGACGACGCCCAGGCGGAAGCGGCTGAGAAACTCGCTGACCTGTTGGGGAACGGCGCCAGCAAGTCCGATGATCCACTAGAATCGATAGAGGTACCGGATCAAACCGCCTTGATGCCAAGTGTGTGAATGTCACCAGCATTGTCACCACGTCAAGAGATTTGTTCTTACGCCCCCGTAGCTCAACTGGACAGAGCGAAAGACTTCTAATCTTTAGGTTGTGGGTTCGAGTCCCGCCGGGGGTACCATGCTGAAATTGAACTTGGAAGCGTGCGCTAATCGGGGCGCACGTTTTCGGTTAAATGACATTAATGTCACACAAGTGTCTTCAAACCCCCGTTTACCCTCAGCCGCCGCCAGCACCGCTTGCTCCGACACTCCGAAACAACGTGCCAATTTAGTTGAAATGGTCGAAGCTCGACCGCCCTCGCAGCGGCTTCTATACTTCCCCTGGGCCGTCGGCCCAAGCACCCAGCCCACAACACAAGGAGAACCCGTGGCAGCAACACGATCAGCACATGCCGTTTGGAACGGCGACCTTCTCGCAGGCAGCGGCGTAGTCAGCGCGACGACATCCAAGGCGTTCAACGACCTCTCCGTGTCCTGGAAGGCGAGGACCGAAGAGCCAGGCGGCTCGACCAGCCCTGAAGAGCTTGTGGCGGCCGCACACGCCAGTTGCTTCTCCATGGCCCTCTCGGCGGGTCTCGGCGACGTAGGCACGCCCCCAATCAGGCTAGAGGTAGACGCCACCCTCACCTTCGACCAAGTGGACGGCGATTGGAGGGTCGTTTCCAGCGCGCTCAAGTTCGTGGGGACAGTCCCCGGTCTCGACGCCGCCGGCTTCCAATCCGCGGCCCAGGCAGCCAAGGACGGCTGTCCCATCTCGAAGATGATGACAGGCAACGTGACACTCAGCGTTAAGGCGACGCTGGCCTAGTTGTGGTTCCCGAGAAACGCCTGGTCCCGAGTACACCCACAGCCAACTCCTTCTAGGAATCGGTTGGCTAGCTGCTGGGTACTATGCCGTGAATTTTCGCCGTGGCTTACGACTTGAATGATCTGAACTATTCTCCTACAAGCATCGATCCAGATAGCAAGATGATTACGATGCTGCCCGCCGACAAATTCGCCGAGTTCGCAGCGGCGGTAGGAACCTGCCGTAAGCTCGCATCTCGCTCGGTTTGCGACCTCCAGATACCTGCAGCCCGGCCCAAACCCCCGCCAGAAGACACTGTCGGTCAGGGTCCACCGGTTGTATCTTGGTAAAGCCGCACCGTTGGGGACTCAATGTGCGGCACCAGGCTTCGTCAGTGATCCAACACTGGCGGGGCCATTTTTTTGCGCTGAAAACGATTGGGCGTTCGCGCAATCGAGACATGTGTCATTTGATGAGGTTTTCAGTTTCATAGTTGGGACCCCACACCCGCTCGAGAAGATCGGTTGGGGGCACCGGTGTGCCAATGTGATTCACAAGCTCGGTAAGGAGCCGGTACTCGATCGGTGTCAGGTCGATAGCGACCCCATTCGCCGCCACTTCGCTTATCACCAAATTGATATCGAGGAACCCGTCCTGGAACCGGTCGTTAATCGGGGTGGTGGCGTTTGAGACCGCCCTTCGGAGGTTCGCTTCAATCCGGGCCCCAGCAGTTCATTGAAGCTGCCGCCTTTGACGATGAAGTCGTCGCCTCCGGCCTTGAGTGCTTCGATCTTCTGGTCGGTATCTTCGACACCGCTCAGGAACACCACCGGTACATCGGACATCGCACGTACCTGTCGGCACACTTCGACGCCGCTCATCATCGGCATCACCAGGTCGAGCACAACCAGCTGTGGTTGGAACTCGTAAAAAAGAGCGCAGAGCGGTCCGGCCATCAGGCGCGCCGAGCGTCTCAAAACTCGCATCGTTGAGGGTGATAACCAACGCTTCCAGTATGTCTGGAGCATCGTCTACTACCAGGATCCTCTCACCGGCCATGCAAACACGGTCTTTTCAACGGACAACTGCATTTAGCCACAAACTGTCCCAACCCCTCGATAATCCAAAGCTATCCCCACCTCATTCACACCGGCAACATGTGTTCGCGCAATCGTCGATGCGGGATTTCCTCAGCGCCTGTGGCGGCGATTACCCGGCAAATCAAGAACTTTCGGGTCATCCGGCTAATTCAGACAACCGATGGTGGCGACCAATTCGCAGACTTTCTCCACAAAGTCTTGACATCAATCGATTACAAATTATGTAGAGAAAACTCGACCTGGTCGCAGCACGCCCGAGCAGGCCATCAGGCATCACGGAACCTCACAGTTGTGATGCTCCGGAATTCATAGCAGGCAGTCACGGAAGTAAGGACAACAGATAATGTTCAGGCGCTGGGTTCCCATCAGTTTCATTGCAGTAGCGATTGCACTTGCACTTGCCGGCGGCGCCGTGCTCGCGGCGGGCGGGGGTGATGACAGTAGACGTTCCGATATTTTCGAACGTGCAGGACAGATTCTGGGCATCGGCGCCTCTGAATTGGAAGACGCACACGCGCAGGCAAAACGAGAACTCAGCGACGAACGAATAACGGCCGCTATTGAAAAGTTAGTCGAGAGCGGGCTTATCGAACAGGCCGAAGCCGACAGCTTTGCCGCCTGGATGGCCGACCGCCCCGCTTCGGCAGATGATTCGCTGTTTTCGAGCCTGATTTCCTCGGCGTTTAGTCTGCGTTCGTTGCGCCCGGTCCTGACACAACTGACCCTGCCCGGACTGGGACTGCGCCCGGGTGGCGATGTGATTGAGCGGATGGCTGAGATCCTGGGTCTCGATGCGCAGATACTTACGGATGCGCTCGAAAGCGGTGCCACCGATTCAGATACCAGCGACCGGCCGGCTGCGATGCACAAAGTGATCGACGATCTCCTGGAGTCGGGTTCTATAACCCCGGACGAAGCAACGGAACTGAACGCCTGGGTCGACGATATCCCCCGGTGGCTGCTTGATACCGAACTCAGCTCGCGGCTCCTGCCCACTCTTGGATTGCGTGGTGGTCTGTTTGGGAACGATGGCCCCTTCGGACACGATCGTCGATTTGGAAGAGAATTCAAATTCGGACTGCCATTTGGCCGCGAGCACTTTGAACGGGGCGACCGAGAATTCAGGTTCGAATTCCGCGGACCGGAAGGCACCTTCAGATTCGGGCCCGGAGATTTCAAACAAGGCGAACTTACACTTCCGTTCGGAGACGACCCGTTTTCCGATGGCAGTCTGCAGGAATTCCTCGATGGCTTCGATTTTCAACACTTTGGTGGAATCGAAGGCCTTGAGGGCCTGAAAGACATTGAAGATCTGTTGGAGCGGTTCAGGGATTTTCGGGGACACGGATTTCCAGTCCCACCGCCGGTCGACCCTGACTCGGTCGAAGAGACACCCGAATCTTCGACCACATCTGCGTAACTCCCTGCGCATATCGACATATCATTCCTGAATATGGTTACGCACGAACAACAGACGGAAAAAACCGCCCTCATCGTTGAGGACGACAAAGCGGTTTTGCAGTTAATCCGTCTGTACCTCGCCCAGGCGGGATACAGGATCCTCGAAGCGCAGGACGGCGTCGCCGGGCTCAGAATGGCGCTGGAAGAATCTCCCGATATCGTGCTGCTCGACCTCAACCTGCCCGGCATGGACGGCATCGAGGTCTGCAAGAACGTCCGAAGCGAGTCGGATGTCCCGATCATCATGGTGACCGCCCGCGTCGAAGAAGGCGACCGCCTGACGGGCCTCGATCTCGGTGCCGACGATTATGTTTCCAAGCCGTTCAGCCCGCGGGAACTCGTGGCGCGGGTCAACGCAGTCCTCCGCCGAACGCAACGAAATGCTGAGAACCAGAAGGAAACCGGCAACCACCTGACCGCCGGTGCCGTTGTGATCGACCTCGATCGCAGGTCGGCAACTGTCCTGGGTACCGAGATTGACCTCACACCAACAGAGTTCAGGTTGCTTTCCTATTTCATCGAAGGACGGGGACGGACGGTTTCGAGGGACCAGATTATCGAGAACGTATTTGGCTACGATTTCTCCGGATACGACCGCACCGTCGACACCCACGTGTCGAACCTCAGGAAAAAACTGGAATCTGCGAACCCTGAAGGCCAGCATCTGAAAACAATGTACGGGGTCGGATACCGCTTCGATGTATAGCTGGATCACAAGCCTCCAGGGACGGCTCACCCTCGGCTTCGCCCTGGTCCTTGCCCTCTCGATCGCCAGCGTCAGCGTCTACTCGGCATATGCGACACGTATCGAGACCGAACGTTTTACCGAAGAAATCGAACTCGCACGGGCGGGGCGTGCCGAGCAGCTGGTACGCGACACGTTCGAGGCGAACCAAGATTGGAACGAGGTCCAGTACGCAATCCAGCAGGTCGGCAATTTGTACGGCTGGCGCGTGGTCCTCGAAGACGAATCCGGTCTGATAGTCGCCGATTCGCACCAGGTGGTACGTGATGCGCAGGGACTGTTTGAAACGCTCTCGGAGCGGTTCGCCAGGCCCACCCGGTTCACAAGGCGGCCGGTATATGTGAATAGTCAACTCATCGGTCACCTGCTGGTAGACGAACGTCCGGCCCGTAACGAGCGTCCACTTTCGATGCGAGATTTTTTCACATCGTCCCTGGAGCAATTTTTTGTTGATCAGACGTCCGGTCAACTGGCTCCGCCGCGACCGACCCAGATTCCGGTCCAGGCCCCATCCCAAACCACCAGCGATCTCGTCGCAGAGGTCCTCGAATACGTCGACCCGCCTCTTAGCAACCTGCAATCGTCATTCCAGCGGTCGCTCCTGATCGCGGGAATCGCCAGCGGACTGGCCGGGCTGCTGATCGTGACAATATTTACCCGTCAGGCGCTGGCCCCGATTCGAGGCCTTACGGCCGCGGCAAGCCGACTCGGTACGGGCGACCTGAGCCAGCGCGTACCCGAATCTGGCAGTGACGATATCGGGGAGCTGGCTATTACCTTCAACGCCATGGCCAGCGACCTGGAAGTAGCAAGGGAGAGAAGCCGGCAATTGACGGCCGACGTCGCCCACGAACTTCGTACCCCACTGACCAATATCCAGGGCTATCTCGAGGCGATCAAAGACGGCGTAGTCGACGCCGATGGCGAAACGATCGAAACGCTTCATTCCCAGACGATCCACCTGGCAAACCTCGTTGAAGACCTCAGGATCGTCGCGATCGCCGACGCCGGGGTGCTGGCCCTGAGCAAATCTTTCGATTCACCGGTTCGGGTCATCGAAGATGCAGTCCTGAACTTCGCTCAGCGTGCACGGGAACGGTCAATCGACCTTTCGATCACAAAGACCGACACCGTGCCCATCATTGAATTTGACGAGACAAGACTGCGCCAGATCGTAACGAATCTCATTGAAAACGCGCTAATACACACGCCAAAAGACGGCCGGGTAACAGTTGATATTTCAGGCTCGTCCAACGGCATGGTGATGTCGGTCTCGGACACGGGCGCGGGAATATCCATCGACGACCTCCCCCGCATATTTGACCAGTTCTACAGAGCCGACCCGAGCAGAAACCGGGTGACCGGCGGCGCTGGCCTGGGCCTGACCATTGTCAAACGCCTGGTCGAGGCCCACGGGGGGACCGTATCGGTCGCGAGCAGCCCGGGCGATGGCACCACGTTCACAGTGGCGCTTCCGGGTCGCGAGGACTGATACCGCCATCCAACGAGTCCAGTTCGCAGTAATCCAACGGAAAGAATTTCAAGGAGAACAAGGTGGAATCAACTCCATCACAGCAACAAGCAGCCCCTGAGCAGACGCAAAACGGGTCTGCCGGAACTCGGTCGCAAGGGTTTCCCGCGACAAAAATCGGCGTGTTTGTAGTCGTTGCGACAATTATCGCCGCGGGTGCGTTTTTCGGGACCCAGGCGTTCTTGCTGGATGACGATGCAGCCGACGACAACCGTCGTGCCGTTGCGGTCCAGAGCGGGACGCTGCTCGACGAGGTGACCGCTTCCGGCTCCGTCGAATTCCCCGAACTGGAAAGCATGCGTTTCGACATTTCGGGCAACGTGGGCGAAATCCTGGTCGAAGAGGGCGATGAAGTGACCGCGGGAATGCCGCTCGTCGAGCTCGACGGCGTCACGATCGCGGCACTCGAATCGGAACTCGCTGCGGCCGAGATCGAACTTGAAAACGCGGGCGAAGAGCTTGCAGAACTGCTGGGCGGCGTCACCGAACTCGAGCGGGCCACGCTCGAAAAGGCTGTTGCCAGTGCCGAAATCGATCTCCAGAACGCAAAGGACGATCGCGCCGACCTGCTGAACGGTGTCACCGACCTTGACCGCGCGACGGCGGCTTCGGACCTCGCCGACGCCCGCGTTACCACGGCGACGGCCGCAGAAGCACTGGCCGAATTCACCGGCGCAAACGGAACCGACAGCCCGGCAACGGCGACCTCCAAAGAAGCACTCAGCGACGCCAACGATGCCCTGGCCGACGCCATAGTGGCTTCTGAAGACGACGCCAAATCGCAGGCCGAACTGGTTGCCGACGCGCAAGAAACGTTCGACGATACCGCTTCTGACTACAGTGGGCAGATCACCGCATGGTTCGGCAGCGTTGTGACTACAGAGGACAGGTCGCTGTCGCCATCGGACCTGGCCGAAAAATGGAACGCCACCGTCGATGAAATTTTTGCAGAATCGGTTGCACTCGTAGACAGTCCACTTGATGATCCAAACACGCCGTGGAACGAGCCGGTCGTGTGGGCCTGGACGCACCTGATTCCCGTTGCAATCGAGACAAATTGCGAAATTACCGCGGATCTGGCCCGGTGTCCGAGCGTTGAGATCAGCGATTCGTGGGATGTCCGGGTAGCGGAGCAAGAGTCGCTTGGTGAAGCGGTCGCGGATGCCGCATCGGCTGTAACGACCCAGCAGAAACTGATCGAAGCGGCGCGGGATGTCGTGGAAACCACCGCCGATGACATCGTTGAAACAACCAATAACACTTACATCGGTGCCCTGGCCGCAACTCTCGACGAAGCGATCGAGCGAGAAACGGATTTCGAGACGACTTTCAACGAACTCAACGATGTCGACCAGCTGCAGCTCATTCTTGCCGCCACGGCCATAAATCTGGCGGCTGCCGAACTCGATAACGCACTGCAGGACCTCGCAGAAGCCGGGCTGGAAGCGCCGACGGCGTCAAGCGTCGGGCAGGATCCCGGGTCCGGTGGCATCGGAGCCCTGGACCTACTGCAAGTGAAGCTGGCGACCGCCGCCGTGAACAAAGCTAAAGCCGATCTCGATCTCGCAGTCGAGCAGCTGGCCGGGATCCGATTGGTGGCCCCGAACGACGGCGTGATTACTTCGATTTCGGTGGTGGTTGGCGATCCTGTGAACAGGAACACAGCAGTACTCGATATCGTCGACCTAGACGTCGTGACTGTCGAGGCAGCTGTGGACGAGATCGACGTCCTCCTGCTCCGGGTCGGCGATGAGGTCGCAGTAGTGCTCGACGCCCTGCCCGGCCAGGTCCTCGAAGGCACTGTCGAAGTCATTGGCGACGGCCTGAACGTGCAGGGTGTAATCGAATTTCCGTTTACGGTCGCGCTGATCCCACCCGACGGGGTTGAACTGATCGAGGGACTCAGCGCCACGGCGACTATCGTCATCAACCGGATCGACAACGCCCTGCTGATCCCGCTGCAGTCCCTTGGCGGCAGCTTCGCGCAGCCGACTGTCGATGTCGTTATCGATTCCGGATTTGTAACGACCCCGGTCACCCTGGGTGCCAGCGACGACTTCTGGGTTATCGTCGACTCTGGTCTCACCGAAGGCCAGCAGGTGCTGATGGAGGTCGTCGAGTCGGTCGATCCGTTCCAGCAGTTCTTCGGCGGCGGTGGCGCAATTCGCATCCAGCGCGGAGGTGGTTTCACAGGCGGTGGCGGATTCGGTGGCGGTGGCCGCGGCGGCGGTGGTCAGCAGGGTGGCCCCAATTGACCGCCAGCGCGCCAACACATGATTCGACGCCCCCGGTGATCGAATTGACCAACGTGGTCCGCGAATTTCGGGTCGGGTCTCAGGTCGTCAAGGCCTTGGACGGCATCAGCCTCACGATTCGACAAAGTGAGATGGTCGCAATCACGGGCCCGTCGGGCTCGGGCAAATCGACTCTCATGAACACCCTCGGATGCCTCGACACCCCATCGTCAGGGAGGTTCCTGCTCAATGGAAATGATGTGTCCGGGGTATCGGACGACCAATTGGCCGAGATCCGGTCCCGGCAACTGGGTTTTGTGTTCCAGAGCTACAACCTGCTGCCCAGGGAAACCGCGCTTGCCAATGTGGAACTGCCACTCAAGTACTCGGGGGGCCTCGGCGGCAGAATACGCAGGGAAACGGCGCGCAGGGCACTCGACAGGGTTGGACTCGATCACCGGTACAGTCACAAGCCGGTCCAGCTTTCAGGTGGCGAGCAACAGCGCGTCGGCATCGCCCGCGCCCTCGTAAAAAACCCAGAACTGATCCTTGCCGACGAGCCCACAGGGAACCTCGATACAAAATCCAGCCGAGAAGTCATGAAGATGCTCCAGTCGCTGAACGAAGAAGACGGTAAGACGATTGTCATCGTTACGCACGACCCCGAGGTCGCAGCAGCGACGAAGCGTATCGTCACATTCCGTGACGGCCGGATTATCGAGGACCGCCCGAATGATCGTGTAGTGCAAACTGGCTCACAGCAAGCGGAGACCGAGTAATGGGTGTTGGTCTACTGTTTGCCACTGCGCTCGGGTCTCTGGGTGCGAACAAACTCCGGGCGAGCCTGACTCTTCTTGGCATCGTCATCGGTGTATCGTCGGTGATCGCCATGATGGCTGTGGGCCGCGGGGCCCAGGTGTCGGTAACTGCAAGAATTTCGGAACTGGGCACCGAACTCATCACGGTGAGGCCCGGAGCCCAGGCGCTGAGGTTTGCCTTCTTCGGTGGCGGCGGCAACTCGGATGTACTTTCTTTCGGCGACGCCCTTGCCCTCGAAGACGATGTGTTTGCGCCCGATGTTCGCTTTGTCGCCCCGGAGAATTCGTTTTCCGACACCGCAACGGTCGGCCGGGAAAACACCTTCGTGAACGGAGTCGGTATCACGGCCCAGTATCTCGAGGCACGCAACCTGGAGATTGCCTCGGGACGAAACATCTCCAATGCGGACGTCCTGAACAGCTCACCTGTTGCCGTGCTCGGGTCAGAGACCAGCGAAAGCCTTTTCAGCCAGCGTGATCCTGTCGGTGCCTCGATGAAAATCCAGGGGCGCGAGTTCACTGTTGTAGGAGTCCTCGAAAGCCAGGAAGGCACCATATTCAACCCCGACAATTCCTTACTGGTGCCGATCACAACTGCCCATTACCGATTGAGCAACGGCGGGGGGCCAATCGATGCAATGCCGGTCTCGTCGATTAACGTCCTGGCCCGCGATGAGAACGCCGTTGACGACGCGCGAACCGAAATTTCGACGGTGCTGAGACTACGACACAAACTCGGGTCCGACGATGAAGATGATTTCTCGATAACCACCCAGCAGGACACCATCGAAACTCTGGAGGGAACACAGGGCACGTTCGTAATTCTTCTTGGCTCGATCGCAGGAATCTCGCTTCTCGTCGGCGGCATTGGCGTGATGAACATCATGCTTGTGTCGGTAACGGAGCGGACCCGCGAAATCGGGATACGGAGAGCCGTTGGCGCCAAGCGACGCGACATTCTGTTGCAGTTCGTGACCGAAGCGGTGCTCATGACTTTTGGCGGGGGAGTCCTGGGAGTGGCGGCCGGCTGGGCGATCGCCTACTTCGGTAACGGCTCGACTATTGCCGGTGACGTGATCGAAACCGTCATTGAGACCAACATTGCGTTCCTGGCACTCGGAGTTTCGGTGGTTGTTGGCCTGTTTTTCGGAATTTATCCGGCCATTCGGGCCGCATCTCTCGATCCAATCGAAGCGCTCAGGCACGAGTAGAGGGCCAGTCGCACGTGACAAAACTATCGATGTCGGCTGTTGTGGTAGCCGCGGTGATCACTGGAGTGGTCATCGGCGTTGGTGCCGGTTTTACGCGGGAGCATTGGTTCGGCGGCGGGAACCAGGAATCTCCCCCTATCACAGCCGAAATCGCCGTTCCGAACAGATTTCCGGACGGATCCGACATAAATCCTGGTGATTTCATCGATCTTGCCGAAGCCGAGGGCGGTGCTGCGGCACTCGAAAGTTTCATCAGTT
>Ga0207991_1000643_pt1 | contig 23127 bp, 16 predicted proteins | sample ETN07SmetaG_FD_185786 | JGI IMG/M metagenome (GOLD analysis project Ga0207991, IMG submission 185786) | Marine microbial and viral communities from oxygen minimum zone, Eastern Pacific Ocean - ETNP2014F14-07SV275 (SPAdes) (version 2) | ecosystem: Environmental > Aquatic > Marine > Oceanic ...
TACGATGCAGCGAACTTCGCACGTGCACTAGCACCAATCGATGTCGCAGGCGGTTATCTGGACGATGCGCAGGCAGCAGAGCTGGCGAACGGTTCGACTGTGAATCGTGATCTGGGATGGTTGTATGTTGATGAGACTGCGCAGAACGAGACGGCAGAGATGCTGGGAGGACTTACAGAAGTTCTTGGCTACGGACTGAAGACGGCCCTGTGCGTGCCTCAGAAGAATAACATTCCGTATACCTGCACGATGGAGAAGAGTGTTGGTTTCGAATCCTTGAATGTCTCTCTGAGTAACTGCGAGGGCTATAGCGGAGATGACTCATGTGATCTGCGGGTCACTGGCTCTGCGAATGGTCAATCTTTCAATGTGTCTTCTCGAATTGAGGATATACGTGAAATGCTAGGTGGGAAACGTCGCATTGGTTTGTTCCAGACTAACTACGACTTTACAGCCGGTCCTTTACCGATGTGCTTCACCGGTACCATCAGCAACTCCATTGCGACGATGAACCTGAATAACTTCTGCTTGATTCTCAATGTCTCTGATAGCCGTAGCGATTTACTTGCACCTTTCGAGGACTTGAACGCTGTTGCCTACACTTACATAGGTGATGAGGGTTCAGATGCGTACAACGCGATGGAAAACCTTCTTGATGAGATTGTCCTGGAAATTGGTGCTAGTGGCGGCCTTAGCCTGGCCAGTACCGATAGCAATATCGGCACGTACAGCATGAGCAATATTGATATGTCGTTCGTGTTTGACCGTGAGAGTCTGGTGAAGGTGAACAAGGGAACTCCGGTGTTTGACTTCGAGGTGGCCTCGTTCAGCCGTACAAACCCTTGGGGTGAGACACTGAACTCTGTTTCAGGCTATCCGATGTTCAAATTGCAGGTGGATGACACAACTATTCTGACTGGCCGTAACGTCAAAGATAACGTCGGTGTTCCACCAACGCTGTCAGTGACCAACGCGATTGTTGAAGGCTTGGGCCCTGTGGTCGATATTGCTAAAGAGTACGCTCTCAGCATGATCGATACGACAGTCGCTGCACCTGAGCTGACGCCAGAACAGTGGGATGCGATCATCGCTGAGGTTGAAGCGAATCTGGCCTATAACGGCACGATTACCACGACGATTCAGGACCCATCGGTTGGCGACCGCACCTACATCGCAACACTGACGCCAGAGGGCAATGTGTTCATCAGTCAGGAGAACAGCACTGCGAATGCTATGCAGCTCTACCTGTCCGGTGCGACTGGCTACATTTATGCTGACGAAACGCTGGTGGCGACTGCTCACCTGGGTAACAGTCAGGATGGCATGTTGCTGAGCTTTGTCGATGGCAGCCAGCGTCGCTATACCAACGCTAACCCGAATCTGTCGGGGCAGTTGAATAGCTTCCTGGAGTTCCTGCAGGTTCTGGTTCCACCGGCTGAAGAAACAGCGCCTTAACCGGCGCTGGTTAATCCAGCTCTAAAAATGAAAATAAAAGCAATGACAATAAAAAGGCCACGCAATGCGTGGCCTTTTTATTATTGGGGATATCTGCAGAGTTAAGGGCACTCAGGATCGCCGGGGCATATCATGCCTGGTCCGGGGTCAAGTGGATCAAGGCCCGTTCCGGGGCCTATCGGATCGAGTGGATCTCCGCCCGGATTGGTTGGCAACCCGGAGCCAGTGCCTGGTTCCTGTGGTTCTGTTACAGGCGGCTCAGGCTCAATAGCAGGCTCTTCCGGTTCTGGCTCCTGGGGCTCTGGTTCTTGAGGGAAGGGCGGCCCGGGCTGAGAAGGCGACTCAGCCGGTTGTTCCGGCGTGAAGGCTGGGTCAAATTCGTCCGGCAGGCCAAACCTCGTTTCCATACGCTCGATAATGCGTTGGACCTGAAAGTCGTTGATGTACTGTTGTGACTCCCGGCGGCTTTGTTGGCGGCTCTCATCAGTGGACCGTCGGTTGGCATTCTCTTGTGCTCGTGCATCGGCGGGGTCATCAGCATTAACGCCGTTAATATTGCTGAGAGTGCCGTTATTTTGCTCCGTGTCACTTTCATTACTAGCCTGAGGCTGTTCAAAAGTAAGTGGCGGCGCAAAAAAGAAAACGGGTGCCAGCCCGTCGCCAGCAATAACACTTCCTTCAGGCTGATCAACCGTGATTCTCTGACTTCCCGCAGTCACCACAAAGGTACCTGTTGGAATGGAAGAGTAAGGGCCGGGGCCCATCAGCGACGAATAACTCACAGGGCCAGTCTCTGGCGGCAAGTTGATATCAGGAAAATGCATTGATACCTGCTCAGGTGAGAGTATCGCGGTCACCCCCATAGTGCCCAGCACAGCGACTTCGGTGGCGGGTTGCCGGATTCTGAAAGCATTCAGGCTACCATCAGCAATGCGTCCGGTGGCGAACTTCAGTTGCCCTGCTTCCTGAGTGATCTGCAATTGCCCGGTCTTGAGGTCATCGTCAAATTCGTAGTGATCCAGAGTGATCACAGAACCTTCGCCGAAAGTGAAGGTACTTTCGTCCCGCAGAAGTAGCTGGAACAGCTGTCCGTTGTCAGACTCAATCCGGTCACCAGAGAAAATATCATCGCCGCTGTGCGCGGTCAGAAGCTGGTCATCGCGATAGACAGTCACTGATCCTTTCAGCCCAGCCAGTACACCCGCTTCCTGTGCGTGTGTATGGACTGCTACGGCCAGCGCGCTGAGTGTCAGAAGGGTGGTTTTAAGGCGTTTTCCTGATTGGAAATGTCGGGTCATTGCGATATCCGTCGTCATTTCAGGGGCCCTCACAGACTGAAGAGTTTTGTGACCGAGGCCGACCAGCGGGTATTACGGTACTCATAATTAGAAATATCTGCGCGATTCAGCTGGCGTTCGCCACTGATCGTCAGGTCCATATTCTCAACCAGATTTACTGGCAATGTCAGTGCCAGAGATGCGAACAAAGGCTTGCTGCGTCGCACCAGCGAAGGGTCACCGGTGACGAATTCTGAGGAGCCTGAGTAACGCGTGCGACTCTGGCTGACATAAGCGGCAACTGACTGCCCGGCGGCCGCTGTCCAGCGGTAACTCATGCTGGTGGACCAATTGGTGTAACTGGAAGCCTCGGAGCGGGCTTCTTTGGTACTGTATCCCAATGCCAGATAGAGATTGTGCACTTTATCGAAGGTCAGCGAACCAGATACTTTTGAATAGTAACGCTTGCCTGAACCGGCATCGCTGCCCGGAGCGATGTAGTTGTCTGTCGAGGCGCCTGTACTCAGACGTGTATTAACGTAGAGGTTGAGGCTTTTCAGGTTCCAGGCGTACGATGAGCTGAGGCTTCCTCCGTGGCTTCTCAGCAAGCCTTCTCCATGCAAAGACTGGTGTTGAGCATTGCCGGCGAAGGTCAGTTTTATACCATCAAAATCGAAACGATTTCCGAGGGTGCCATACCAGCTCGAGAAATCGAGCGTGTCCTGGGTGGCATAGTTATCCCGGGTGTATTGAAGCGAAGCAATGGCAGCATGCTGACGATATTCACCCCAGGCATAACCAAGGTCATAACTGATATTGAACTCGGTACCGTATTCCTCAACTTTCTTCTGTGGGAATTCGAATTCATAGCCATAAAACAGAATGGTATCGTCGTCGGGGGCATTATTGATGTTGTCGTCGTGATGCCCTGTGATAGATAACGAGAGGGTCTGGGTTGCGCGCTGATCCATCTCATCGATTCTGCGAAGATAGTCCAGAACCAACCATTCGTCGCTTTGCGGCAATGGTCGGGAGCGTACTTCTTCAAATTCCTGACGCGCTTCAACCATCATATCTGAGTGATAGAGCAGACTGGCGTAGATAATTCTCGCACGGTTCTGATGGGGCTCGAGCAGAAGGATACGCTCTACGATCGGAATCGCAGACTTAATGTCGCCTTCATCGATTTTCTGTTGGAGGTAACAGTAATTGAGCGCCAGATCATCCGGGTTACGGTAGATGTCACTGAAGCTGATGTCTGCCGGACAATTGTCTGACTCAGTTGCAGCTGGTGAAGTGGCATCGGCTCTGACCATGATGGCAGCCAGAGAAGTAATGAAGAAAATAACGTACCGCACGTTCCTGCACTCGTAGAAATCCTGAGCACGGATTGTACGCCATATGCGCCACCATGTATGCCCATTGGCGCATGTAGAAGTGCCTGTTGGCAGTATATCAGGCTGTCAGTATTGACCTTTCTTCGTCAACCGGCTTGCTTCAGTCGGGCTTTCAGGTCTGAGCAGGCTTGTTGAAATCTCTCAAGTTTGTGTTGCTCTTTCTCTATCATGGCAGCGGGTACACGGGACAGAAAACCATCGTTCTGAAGCTTGTTGCTGATTTTGTGAATCTCTTCTTCAAGTTTCGATACTTCTTCCCGGATCTTGTCGACATTGTCTGTGTTAAGCGCCTGTTCGCTCATTTCAAAATTACCTCCGTGTGAGCCGGACCCCATAGTCCTGCTTGCGTGGTTCATCTGTAAGTATAGACAATAATTTCATGTTTGCCTGAAAGGCCATTTTTTAACGGGCAGGAACTCTTAGATATTTTTCCGTTCGTATTTATACGGAGGCCGTAAAACGCAGAGGTGTGATGCTGTTTTTTCGGATTTGGGTACTAACACAACGATATATTACGAGGTGATAACCATGGATATTTCAGCACTACTCGTTTTTCTGTTAATAGGCGCACTTGCAGGCTGGCTTGGAGGCGTTATCACTAAAGGTGGTGGCTATGGCCTGCTCGGCGACATTGTCATTGGTGTACTCGGTGCAGTTGTTGGCGGCTACGTTTTCTCGGTTGCCGGAGTTGCCGCAGGTGGCTTCATCGGATCGGTTGGTACCGCTACTGTGGGAGCGGTGATATTAATCTTTCTGGTTCGCCTGCTCAAAAGAGCCTGATCCTTATTGATTAATTTATGCAGCAACAGAAAGCTCCGTTCGTCGGGGCTTTCTGTTAGTCAACTTCTTAAGCAACGTCTGCTATTTCAGCTTCCGCTTTTTCGGCTTTAGTTTCGTCCAGCATCAAACCGCTGCTGTCGATGAAGGTGACATCAGTCATTCCCATAAACGCCAGAATGTACTTCAGCCAGCCACTGACGAAATCATTTTCCGCGCCCAGAACAGTGCCACCCGAGGTCATTACGACGTAGACCTTTTTGCCTGTTAACAGGCCAACCGGGCCTTCTTCTGTGTAGCGGAAAGTTTCACGGGCGCGCGCCACCATATCGATCCAGGCCTTCAGAGCAGCCGGTACATGGAAGTTATAGACGGGTGCAGTAATAACGACGGTATCAGCTGCACGCAGCTCATTAACCAGCTCGTCTGACGTTGCCAGAGATGTCTTCTGCTCATCACTGCGGTCAGCTGGATCTGTGAAGTTCGAACCAATCCAGTTTTCATTGATAAGCTCAATGCCGTTCGCCAGATCACGTTCGGTAACCTGTGTACTGCCGTCAGACAGTCGTTCAACCAGTTTATCCGCGAGGTTACGACTAACTGAACCTTCCGTTCTCATACTGCTGTCTACGCGAAGAATATGTGTCATACCGATCTCCTGTGTTTTGTAAGGATGCTTTTAACTATTCAACGGTAGTTACGATAAACATTTCTTAACTATGGAAAAATACTCTATGATTGAAAATATTATTCTGAAAAGTAGAAAAATTGATAGGTCTGCAATACCCGGGTCGATGAATCATAGGGGCTTGTCAGAGAAGAGAGCGACAGATGAGTGAACTGGAAGAAGTACGGGTCTTCGTCACACTGGTAGAGTGCCACAGTGCATCAAAAGCGGCAGAACGCCTTGGTGTTGCAAACTCGGCGATCAGTCGACGTATGAAGGCTCTGGAAGAAAGGCTGGGGGTGCAGCTACTGCAACGTACCACCCGGACTATGCATCTGACCGATGACGGTCAGCTGTATTATGACCGCTGCCGTAAGCTACTGGACGACTGGAATGATGCAGAGCAGGAGGTGATGCAATCGGCCACGTTACTGAGCGGCAATATCACGGTATCCATGCCTCTCAGCCTTGGCATTTCCCAACTCTCACCGATCATCGCTGACTTCATGAGTGAACACCCCGGGGTGACGGTCAATTTCGATCTGTCTGACCGTCGGGTTGACGTTATTGAAGATGGCTTTGATCTTGTCTTTCGCATTGGCCACCTTGAAGATTCGACCCTGATCGCCCGCAAGGTTACACGGGTAAGGCATATGGTGTACTGCTCACCGGATTTCGTGGAAAAGTACGGGCCGTTTAATACCCCGGATGATCTTCACGGCGTACCGGTTTTTGGATACAGCAACCTGCGGTATCCCGGACGCTGGCCATACACATCACCAGATGGAAAAACAGGGGAGATTCGTCTTTCACCGGGTACGTTATCGAATAATGGCGAAGCATTAATTGCTGCCGCTGAACGAGGATTGGGAGCCGGTTGCCAGCCAACATTCACTTTGCAGGAAGCCTTCTCAAGCGGACGTCTGATTCCGGTGCTGACCGACTATAAATGGTTTGGGATGAACCTTTACGCTGTGTATCCCCGGGCTCGTCATTTATCGCGGCGGGTACGTGCTTTGATCGACTATGTCATTGAGCGCCTCGGCAAAGAACCTTACTGGGATAAATGTATTGATGAGTTGTGATACTTATACGGATAGTTGGTGTCATAGTTAAAAACACGGGTAGTTTTATGTCCAAGCGCAGGCGATAAAGGAAATATAATGTTCAGTAAATGGCAGTGGTTACTTATCAGGTTCACTCATAAATTGTGGGTGAGAGCGGCGCTGTTTGCGGTCATGGCGATAGTCACTGCATTGATCGCCGCACCAGTAGAGCGATTGCTGCCCGACGCTCTGTCGTTTCAGATTTCGGTCGCCACGATCGATCAGATACTCGATATTCTGGCAACCAGCATGCTGACCGTAACGACCTTTTCGTTGGGGGTTATGGTGTCAGCCTTCACCGCGGCGAGTACCGGGACGACACCCAGAGCAACTCAGCTCGTTCGGGAAGATCCGATTACGCAAAATGTTCTTGCAACGTTTCTGGGTGCATTTCTTTTCAGTCTTGTGGGTATTATTGCGCTTAATACCGGTGTCTATGGCGAGGGCGGGCGTTTGGTTCTGTTTGCCGCAACACTGCTGGTGATCGGCATTATACTGGTCGCCATACTTCATTGGATTGAACATCTTTCGGTATTAGGGCGAGTCACTGAGACCTCCGATCAGGTCGAAGTCGCAGCCGCCAATGCGTTGCGCGCACGAGTAGAGCATCCGCATTTGGGAGCGCGGTGCTTACCCGAAGACTGGCAGCGCCCAGCCAATGGCTTTGATATTAAGTCAGAATCCACGGGTTACATTTGTCATATTGATATCGCCAGCCTCCAGGAAGCTGCTGATGAACTGAAGTTGAATATCAACGTGTTATTGACTCCCGGTAGTTTTGTCTTTCCCGGTAAGCCTCTTGCCTGTGTCGAGTTTAAAGATAAAGAAGACCTCAACAGTGAGCAGGAAGCGCAGCTTATTAACCGGGTCACGTCAGCCTATACCACTGGGAAAACCCGGTCGTTCGAGCAAGACCCACGGTTTGGGTTAATTGTACTTTCAGAGATCGCGAGCAGAGCACTGTCACCAGCAGTCAATGATCCCGGTACAGCAATCGACGTACTGGGCAGGGCAGTGAGATTGTTCTGTATCTGGAGAGATCACCGGGTACTGGGCGATGACGATGAATCTATCTGCTTCCCGTCTGTACGTGTACCGGCATTAAAAACGTCTGACCTGATTGAAGATTTATTTATGCCAGTTGCCCGTGACGGTGCGGGGTTAATTGAAATTCAGATACGCGTTCAGAAATCTATGGCGGCTCTCGGAGATATGGCTCCCGAGGCCTATAGTGATGTCATGGCCCACTATGCGGCGCTTGCAGTAAAACGAGCCAGTCAAAGCCTGGCTCTCGAAGAGGAAGTCGAACAGCTTAAAGCAGTTCAGTGCGAACGGAAACGCCGTTAGTGGCTTTGCGTGTACCACGGCCAACCGTGTCTGCTTTCTCCTGCGTTTCGGCATTGACGTCGGTGCTTTGATTTGTGCTTGCGTTATTTCCAAGGGCTTCTTCAGGGGGAATGGACGCTGTCTCAATGACTTCGCTGTGATCAACAACTAGTTTGTCGGCAATAATATCAACAACGCGTTCGTTATTAGTTTCCACTTTTTTATCGTCGCTCATGCTTCTTCCTTAACGGGAGTTGGGGTTCAGGGTAATCCTTATTCTGCATATAAGGTTGGTGATTAGCAAAGCCATAAAATGGATGCCGTTATCGGTGACTGCTCTCGCGAGTTAGCGGTAAATCCGCTGAGCCCACTCAGTCAGCCCCGACACTACACTGCCAAAGTGATCACCATCTAACAGTGGTACTTTACCAAAGACGTTTTTGACCGCATTTGTGATCACGGGAGACTTTGCACTTCCGCCGGTGACGAAAATCAGATCAGGGGAGACGCCAGCCTGGTCTTTAGCCTCTTTCATTAGCGCAATAATTTTCTCAAGTGGACGCTCGATTGCCTCGGCAAGTTCGGCTCGGTTGATATCCGTACCGAGCGACTCTTCGACGAACTCAAGATTTACCGATGTGATTTCAGCATCGGACAAGGAAATCTTTGCCTCTTCCGCATGGCGAACCAATTGCTGATTCTGCTTGTTTTTACGCAGTAGTAGTAAGCGACCGATTAGTTCGGGTTCAGCACAATCGCGTTGCAATTGCTCCAGATACAGCCCTGTTTCAAGACTACTGAAGCGAGTCAGAGCGGAAACATCGTTAGTCGACACCGCATCAATAAAGGTTTTTGTCGGCATTGGCTTGCCACTTTTGAGCGCGGCATTCATGCCGAATAGTGGCATCAGAGATTCCGTTGCCAGGCGGATGTCGAGATCGTTTCCGCCGATCCGCTCGCCCGTATGTGCAAGAAAATCCGCTACACGATCTGCTTTCTGAATATGATCCGGCCCCATGCGTACCATTGCACAGTCACTGGTACCGCCGCCAATATCAACAACCAGAACGGTTTTATTCTCACTGAGCTGGCGTTCAAAACTTAAGCCTGCTGCAATCGGCTCGTATTGAAATTCGATGTCTTTAAAACCGCTGCGTCTGGCTGCAGTTTCGAGAATAGATAATGCTTGTTGGTTGCTTTGTTCTGAATTCAGGCCCTGAAAATTTACCGGGCGACCAATAACAGTTTGAGTCAGAGTGTTGCCAGCAGCGAGTTCTGCGCGGTGTTTGATCGTCTGCATCATAGCCGTCACGATATCTTCGAAAAAGCCCACAAACTCAGGGCGTAGTCCGCTGGCACCAAGAAAGGATTTTGGGGATTTAACGAAGTAGCCTTCTTCCGGATCGGCGAAATACTCTTTGAAAGCCGCATGACCGACGAACATCACATCATCATCCGCGTGAAGGTCGAGTTCATTACGAGCTCTGAGGGCCATCTGCAACTGGGGTTTGCGTGATGCGATAAAAGCTTCACGATCAGACGTCAGTCCATGACTTACCTGCTCAGTAATAAGCTCACGGGCCATCGCATATAGGGCAGAGGGCATAAAAGTACGCTCGCCATCGACCGGCAATAAACGTATCTCGCCATCCTGTTGCACGCCAATAGCGCAGTTGGAAGTGCCGTAGTCGAAACCGCAGATCATGGAGCAACTCTCTTCAAAAGCGGGAAGGTACCATAGATTGGCTATTGTTTTCAGCTGGCTGTCAGATTGGTCATGATGTTAACGATAAAAGACGAGCATGAGGGTATGATGTAAACCGATTGTGTGAGTAATGTAGGGACATATTGTCGTGCTGAAATCATTGTTAATTCTATCTTCTCTTTTTCTTGCCGTTGGTCTTACCGTCTTTGCTTGGTTTGCTTTTACATTTTTCAAAGCATGGAATGGTGATGGTTACACCGCAGTCGATAAGGCGGTAAGTGATCAGTACTATACGAAAGAAAATCAGCTGTACTTTGTCTCTATGGGTAACTTCTTCTCGTTGGGGGCTAAGAAAATCGAAGGGGCTGATATATCCTCTTTTCAGATTCTCACTACAGAATATGCTCGGGACCTTCAACATATTTACTTCAACGGAAAAGTAGTCGACTCCGTTGATCTGGAAAGTTTTCAGATACTGTCCCAGGTTTACGCCAAAGATAAGAATTCAGTATACATACTGGGAAAAAGTGAACCTCGTGCTGATCTCCAGACATTTGAGGTTTTTGGCGATAGCTACTATGCCAAAGATAAAAATACGGTTTGGTATTTCTATGACATGGTAGAGGAGGCTGACCCTCATTCATTTAAAGCACTAGCCGACCCTGTAGAGGGTGTAGATCATAGTAATAGTTTCCTTAGAGGTCACCTGGCCGATGATTCTTAAATATGATGCTTTCACTGTCGAGTAGGTAGAATAATGAAACAATCAGTATTCGCTAGAGAAGAATTACATCTTTCCTGGAATCGTTGCTGGTCAGGTATTGGAGCTAGTGGGGATGGGGAAGCTTTAAAACACGATTTAATAACTGCCTGGAATGAGCCTCAACGAAAATACCACACGGAACAACACCTGTGCGAATGCCTGGCTCTGTTTGAGGAGTTTCAGCATCTGGCTGCCAATCCACACGAAGTTGAACTCGCAATCTGGTTCCACGATGCCGTGTACGATATTAAAGGCAAAGACAATGAGTTGAAAAGCGCAGAGTGGGCACGAACTGCATTAGAGGAGGCAGGCGTCAGCAAAGAAAAAAGCCAGCGGATTTATGACCTCATTATGGCAACTGAACACAGTGCGATGGATACTCTTGATACGTCAGATAAGCGACTACTCGTCGATATTGATCTGGCCATACTAGGCAGTTCTACAGAAAGATTTGTTGAGTATGACAGACAGGTAAGGGCGGAATACAGCTATGTTCCGGGCTTTCTCTATAGAAGAAAGCGGAAGCAGATACTGCAGTCGTTTCTTAAGCGAAATCCGATTTATCAGACACCCGACCTGAAACTCAGATTTGAGCTTCAGGCCAAACGAAACGTGAGCTGTTAACCCGTACTACCAATCACCACCTGAGCTTCCACCGACACCGGCACGGACTTAAATGCCGGTGTACGGCTGCGCTGATCAACGGTCTGGCCGACGAGAACATTCGCTTCAGGATAGTAAGCCGCGATATTGCCTCGCGGAAGGTCAAACGCGACGACATCGAGATTGCGCATCTCGCCAGTATCTGAACGCAGGGTGATTTTATCTTTCTCTTTTAAACCGAGTGCGGCAATGTCATCTTCATTCATCAGAACCGAATGGCGGTGCTTCGTATCGCGATAGCTGTCACTCTCTTCATAAATGGGGTATCCGGATTATCTGGTTGCTATGCGAAATTGAAAGGTGGGCGACAAGCAAAACTCACAACGGATTAACTGGTTGATAGGCCCTACATAACCACACTTGAAGCACCGTGAGGTGTCGGGATGGGCGAACAGGAGTCAGCAGAGGCCATATTAGGCTCTCTAACCAAGAGCTGAAGGGCTGAACCTGTCACGAGTGGATAGTTGACCACTCTCTGATGTGTACGAGCAGAAGCCTCCCCGGAGGGCTCTCGATAACTGTATGGCGGGCCGGAAGCCCAAAGACTGTCGAAGCGCTCAGAGCACACAGGCGAGCGAATTCAGCGGAACGAAGCTCAGCCCGATAATGGGGGACAGGAACCGCCGTGGTACGGATCCGTTTGCCCGGTGGTGTGAGAGGACGGGGGAGGCGACTCCCCCTCCTACTCGATTCTGCCCCGCCCTGAATAGAGTTCATCTGAAGTTTCTGTGTACATAGCTATCTGGCAATAATCAATTCCTGAAAAAGGGGCGCACCGACGCGCACGTGGAGTCGTCTGGCAGTCTGTCGGGATTAGGTTGTTAGGTCTCTCATAGCCAGAAAACCCCGGTTGGAAACCGGGGCTATGACAGAGAGGGAATGCAAAGGCGAACTCGCCGCCGATCAGTTGGCCTTGGGTTGTTGATCAGAAATTAACGCTGATCCCCAGTGAAGCGGTGCGCGGCAGGTTAGCCATGGCGCCATCGGGCAAACGTGCAACAATTTGCCGTTCATCGAACAGGTTGTCCACTTTCAGGAAGACATCGGCACTGGCGGTCAGCGCGTAACGGCTGATGAAGTCGACCAGGAACAGGGACTCGGTCTCGTCCAGTTTCGTGGCGGTGTTGTTGCATCCTGCGCTGGCACACATCTCATCGACGTAGGTGGCCACAAGGTAGTTGTCCCAGCCACTCGGGTGTTCCATGCCTGTCCGGAAGCTCATCTGGTTTTCAGGTACGTCCTTGAGCTGATCGCCTTTTTTCAGGCCCGAAGCGGCATTGTCCTTGCTGATTTCCGCCTGGGTAAAGGTGTAGGTAAGGCTGACCGGAAGGTAGAACTCGCCTGCCTGGGTGCCGGTCTGGAGCTGGAACTCAACACCGGAAATTTCAGCCTCGCCGGTTACAAAACTGCCAGAGGTGGCGCCATTGCTGCACGGCGAGCCCACGGAACAGTTTTCGGCCTTGTTGGAGAAGTCGCTGTAGAAGCCGATCATTTCCGCGAAGAACGCATTGCCAAAGTACCGGAGGCCGGCCTCCCAGTTCTTGCTGGTTTCCGGATCTTCGTTTGCCCTGGCACCACCTCCGAGAGGGGAGAAACCCCGGTGCACGCCACCCAGAACCTGCCAGCTTTGGGACAGGTCATAGGTAAAGGAAGCGCCGGGCAGGAGTTCAGCACTGTCATTGGCGCGGGTGCTGTCGACGGTCGTGCGGCCGGGATCCGCGTATTGGGTGCGGCTGGTCTGTACATCCTCGTAGCGCAGAGCGAGGTTGATATTGAGCTTGTCCGTCGCCTGCCACTTGTCGAGTGCCCAGAAGCTCAGGGCTTCGCCGGTCTCAAAGCGATTATCGCTGCCCGTGGGGGCGACAGTGTTCTGGAACACCAGAGAGCCGTTGACCTGGTCATAAACATCGACCGGCTGGAAACGATCCATTTCATCTTCGTGGTAGCGGGCGCCGAAATCAAACTGGTGGCTGCCCATGTCGACATCAAAGTTTACCTGCACGCCCTCGGACAGGTAGTCCCTGGCGTTGTTTTTGTAATCCAGGCCGCTGGCGTCAACTGTGCCGTCCAGAATACCCTGGGCATTGGCGTCGCCGCCGTTTGCCGAGTCGATGATGCTTCCGCCGCCGCTGAGCTTGAACCAGTTCCGCTTGAAGTCGTTGCGATAGAGGGTGGCCGTGCTGCTTACGGTATTACTCCAGTCGAACTGATGGGTCAGGGTGATACCGGAGTGGGTATTGTTCATCTGGTCGATGCTGGACAACCCGTAACGCCGGTTCGGATCCTGGCTGAAGTCCGCATCGGTCAGGCCGAGGTAACTGGAGTTGGAGGTTTCCTCGGAGTATTGCAGCTTGGCGGTCACGCTCTGGCGCTCTCCCTGCCAGCGCAGCTTGCCGACATAGTCTTCGATATCAAAGCCGGTATCGCGGTTACTGCGGTCAATCTCCTTGAAGCCTTTCGCGGAGCGCTGGACGGTCTCAAGCAGGTAGCCCCAGTCGCCGGCCGTGTCACCATAGGTTACATGAACGTCGGTGGAGCCGCGGTCGTTGGTGACTGTCTCAACATAGCCCTGCCGCTGATCGGGAATGGGTGTGGAAATCAGGTTGATGACACCACCGGTGGTTTGCGGGCCATAGCGCAGCAGCGGGGCACCCTTGAGTACTTCCAGCGAGGACATGCGCTTCAGTGTCGGAAAATAATAGGCGGCCGGATTGGAGTAGGGCGCCGGTGCGATCAGAATGCCATCTTCCATCAGGGTAATATTACTGCTGCGCTCGGCCGTGGCGCCGCGGATGCCGATATTGGGGCGCAGGCCCAGGCCTTCTTCTTCCCGCACATAGACGCCCGGGACGGTTTTCAGCACCTGGTTGATGTCGGTCTCAACCTCGGTTTTCAACTGCGCCTCACCAACGACGTAGCCTGACCCTGGCAAGGTCTGGGCTGCGGACGCATCGCCAATGATTTCCATGGGTTCAAGCATCTGGGGCTGATCATCGCCGACTGCCCAACTGGCGCCCGGGGCAAGGCTGACAGCCACGGCCAGTGATAAGCGGGAAGGTTTAAACATGTGGTTAATCTCCATTACCATTTGTTTTTCGAAATGTAAGTGACAATCATTACTATTACGTTGGGCGAAACTTTACGGTTCCGTAACTATAAAGTCAATTGCTAATCGGCTCACGACGTCTCAGACCGCGAGCGTCTCATCATGGAAACCTGGACAGGGGCCTTCCCCCAGCTCCTGGCAGCCTATGAGCACAAGGAGCGGTTCTACCACATCTGGGGCTGTGCCACCCGGCGGGATGCTGAGAAGGCGTTGGCTGCCTGGGTTGACGGCATCCCGCAGGGGCAGAAGGAGGTCTGGAAGGATCTCGTTAGCGCCGTCAGTGGCTGGCGTGAGGAGGTGCTGACCTACTTCGAGACCGACATCCCAATCACCAACGCCTTCACGGAGTCGATCAACCGGCTGGCCAAGGACAAGAACCGCGATGGCCGGGGCTATTCATTCGAGGTGATGCGGGCCCGGATGCTCTACACCACCAAGCACAAGAAGAAGACGCCACAGACCAAGGAATCTCCGTTCCTGGGCAAGGCCACCATGACCTACAGCATGGGTCTCCCCGAGGCCGAGAAGAACTACGGCGTCGATCTATCAACCTTCTGGGAGGATTAAGGTTTTGGTGGATCAGAGGGGATCATCAACCACTTAATCCGGATACCCCATAAATGATGCTGTTGAACTGGCCCTCGCTGCGGATACTCATCAAGGTAAACGCATGTTGTGCTTTTCGTTCTTCTGGATGATCGTGCGGGTTGACGATAAATACCGCGCGGTTATCCGGCATATTAAATTCAGGCGTGTGTTTAATACGATTGCGGATAAAGAACTCTTTTTTCGCAACATCAATATCGGCGAGATTCTGCATGCCGGGAATTGACTTCGCAATGGCATGGCGAATTGTGGTGTGCTTCTTAAAAGTCGAGAAATCAAAGCTGCTTTTGTCGACAACGCCCATGCCAATATCTGAGAGGATATCCACCTCAGAGCGTAGGTTGTCGAGGCGATCGATGCCACCATCACTCAGCCGCACGTAGTTGAACATAGATTCCTGACTTGTAGGGTCATGTTCTTCATCGCGTGCAAGTACCGGGAAGATTATGCTCTCGCTGTTGTCGCAACCATGCACATGGCCCTGATTCAGGGTGGTGGTTAAAAAGACTTTAAATGGGATATTATCCAGCGATGTTTCTGCCCACTGGCTGTCGGGTGATGCTGCATACAGATTACCACCGAGCATAAGTGCGTTATCGATATCGCCTCGTTCAGCAGCCTGAAGGCAGGCCATAGTATCCATGCCTTTATTGCGAGGCAGGGTGATTTTGAGTTCATTCTCAATAGCAGTGAAGACGTCTTCAGCGAGTACGGGTTTTACGCCAACAGTCCCCACGCCCTGGATGTTCGAATGCCCTCGAAGTGGGAGCAGTCCTGCACCCGGTTTACCAAGCATGCCGCGCAACATGGCAAGGTTGGCGATGGCCTCGACGTTGTCAACGCCGTGCAGGTGGTGGGTCATGCCCATACCCCATGCGAATACAGCATTTTCGGAGTGTGCGTACACCTCGGCGACGGCGTGAATATCATCACGCGAGAGTCCGGTAATCGACTCGATCTCACTCCATGACGTCCCTTCGATATCGGCCAGATAGGCATCAAAATTTCGGGTGTACTCTGCGATAAACTCAACATTGTGTTGTTGGTTTTCAATAATACTTTTCGCAATGCCCTTAAATACCGCGACGTCGGTTGCGATTCTGGGTTGCAGGTATTCGGAGGCAATGTCGTTTCCGCCCATCAATAGAGATTTGGGGCTTTTCGGCACGGCGAATTTTACTAGCCCAGCTTCTTTGGCCGGGTTAATCACAACTACGTGGCCGCCGCGCTCGCGACAGTTTTTGAGTTGGTGAATAAAGCGAGGGTGATTTGAAGAAGGGTTCGCGCCCAATACAAAAATCAGGTCAGACTTACCCAGATCGGCGAGCTCTACGGTTGAGGTGCCCGTACCTATCGTTGTCGCCAGCCCGTCGCCGGAGGCCTGATGACAATAGTAAGAGCAGTTGTTGATGTTAGTGCTGCCATACAGGCGCGCCATCAGTTGCAGTACAAAGGCCGCCTCATTAGATGAACGACCAGACGCATAAAAGAAACTGCGCTCCGGCGCCGAGGTAGAAAATCGCTCTACGGTGCGGGCAATGGCGTCGTCCCAGCCTATAGGCTCGAACTTATCCGAACCGGCTGCTTTATGGAGCGGCGTGCCTAAACGGCCCAGGTGCTCAATTTCGTGGGATGACAGCTCTTTAAAGTCTGCAATCGTGTGATCGAATACAGGCAGAGGGATGGGCCCCTGAATGTCGGTCGACTGCGCCTGCACGCTCTTGTTACACACCGACGGAAACTCATCCAACTCATTGATCATACCGCCTCGCTGGCCGCCCATACCCAGACCGCAGGCTTTACAGGCATTGTGCGCTGCCAACGCTTTTGCAGCGTCTTTCACGCCGATACGACGCACGGTATTCAGGGTGTAGAGGACTTTCTTAAAGCCACCGCCAACGATCTTCTTGTGCATTGAGCTGTCTCTGTGTGTCGCATCAATTATAAGAGTCAGTAAAGCGCAGTTACTGATAGTGGGCAATACGTCGGATTACGTATTTGCAGATATCTGATCGCTGATGTGTTTTGGTTGAAGGAATCGGGGTCAATAATGTTGTAAGGTATTGCTCTCGGAGTCGCAGCGACAATTAGGTATCAGATAGGCCCGCCTGAATGGGATCCCGACCGGTAGGGGGTGTAGCGACGATGGATTGAACAAACATGGATTGAACAAAAGGACAACAGATGTACACCGATTCAGATCTGGAAAGTGCCGTAACCAAAGGCATATTCACGCGTGATTCCGTAGAGCGTTTTCGCCAGGACTACGAACAGCAGCACGCCAGCCCCATTGTTGACGAGGAGAACTTCCGCTTAGTCAGTGGCTTCAACGATATCTTCGTCGTTGTTATTTCTGTGGTCGTACTTCTTTCCTCCCTATCCTTTTTCAGTTCCATGTTTGGCGATGTGATTGGTTTCGCTGTCACGGCCTGTGTTGCTTGGGGGCTTGCTGAATATTACATTCGTATTCGCCGAATGGCGTTGCCTTCCATCGTATTGCTATTTGCTTTTATTCCAAGTGCAACGGCGGTCATGGCATATTTATATTTTGGCGCAGCGGATATTAACCAGTTGCCGATCAAGACCCTTATCAAAGATGCTGGATTCGTTATTCCGCTGTTTTCTTTCATTGCTGCGCTTGCACATTGGTTGCGTTTTCGGGTTCCGATCACCGTTGCACTTATTACTGCCGCAGTGGCTGCGACAGTGCTTGCCGTATTGTTCACGTCGTTCCCACAACTTACTGCCTATCTGTATCCGATGATGATGGTGGCCGGTGGTGTGGTGTTTATCTTCGCCATGGGATGGGATATTTCCGATACTCGCCGGGTAACGCGTCGTTCGGATGTGGCGTTCTGGCTGCACCTTCTGGCTGCTCCATTACTAATGCATCCTTTGTTCAAGATCATTGGGGTCATGGACGGGGATGTTAGTGCCTCGGTTGCAGGAGTAATTCTCGGTGTATTCGGGGTAATTACACTGATCTCTCTGCTGATTGATCGCCGAGCTCTTATGGTCTCCTCTCTTGCCTATGTTCTTTATGCAATGAATGCTCTGTTCGATAGTTTTGGAACATTGGGGCAGCAACTCGGCCTGACAGGGTTGATTGTAGGCTGCAGTATGGTCCTGCTTACCGCCTATTGGGACAGAGCTCGAACTTCGCTGCTGAAGCCATTACCTGATAGCGTCTCCAACTATCTTCCTATGAAGTAGAGGAGCAACCAGCCTTAAACAGGCTGTTTGTCCAGCAATGTCGTAAAGAGCCTGAAAGTTACGAACTAGTCCATGGCTGGTTTGTACAAATATTGTTCTGATTTGGTTACCATTGTCCACCTAACAAATAGGCATATCGCGACACCCACCGACGTGATAGGCAATAGGAACGCCAGACGGGAACTGATTATCATGGCATTTAAGCGATTTATCTTATCGGCATCGACACTTGCGTTAATGTCATGTGGCGGCGAGGACGGCAGCAGTATTCAAGGCCCTGAAAGCCACCGCATCAGTACCTCCGTAACCGGACAAGGCACCGTCTCCCCTGAATCGGCCGACATTTCCGACGGCAGCAGCGCGCAGATGATTCTGCAGCCAGAAGAGGGCTATACGGTCGCCACCGCCAGCGGCTGTAACGGCTCGATGCAGAGCAACCTGTACTACATCAGCAGTGTGACTCAGGACTGCACCGTGAATGTTCTGTTTACTGAGGTGCAGCAAGCCCCTGCAGCGCAGGAAGAGCCTGATGAAGAAGCTCCGCGTGTTTCGGGTGCCGTCTCTGCCGGTAACGGACGGGTCATCGTCCAGTTTAACGAGCCCATGTCTGCTGACCTCGTGGATTCCATCGTTAACTTCAATATCACCCGGACAGATACCCAACAGATTCTCCCGGTATTGGCCGCAAGCTTTGTCGATGATCGCCAGCAAGCGGTGCTGTTAGAAACCGGTTCCCAGATCAATACTGAATACAGCATCATTGTGGTTAATGCCTACGACATTGCTGGCAATGCCATTGCACCACCGGCAGAAGAAGTCGAGGTAAATCCTAATTCGGCCACTTTTATCGGCACCCGCCCGGACGGCGATGAGCTGATCGACAGCGACGAAGACGGCCTCGCCGATTACATCGAACTCGAAGGCTGGCCGGTGATCGTTACCCGCACCGACGGCAGCACAGAAACCTTCCACGTCAGCTCTGATCCGCTCGACCCGGACACCGACAACGACGGCGTACCCGATAACGACGAACGCCACGGCGGCTTAAACCCGCTCAGCATCGACACCGACGGTGACACCCTCGATGATGATGCCGAATGGAACCGCATCTATTCAGACGGCACCAAGCAAGACACCGACGGTGACGGCATTCAGGATGGCTTTGAATACGTCTTCTTCAAAACCTCGCCGATTCTGGCGGATACCGACGGCGACCAGATGGATGACCCCAGTGAAGTCGCGTCAGGCAATCGCAACCCCTTGATCGCTGACATGCCGATTCCGGATATCGACGTGGGCTTAGTGAATCTGCAGCTGGACACCCGCTTAACCTACACAGATGAAAGCGGGCAGGTCGTTACTGAATCCAACACCAGCGAAGCCACACTGACGCAGGGTAATAACCAGACGTACTCCTCGGCCAACGAGAACTCAACCAAAGAGACGGTAGAAAATTCCGTCTCACTGACGCTTAGCGCAGAGAAAGAAATCAATTATGGCGTGACCGAAGGGGGCGGCAGTGGCAGCGTTAAATACAGCGCCAGTCGCACGACGGCGTCGTCCAACAGTAATGAATGGGGCAGCACCGTCTCCTTTGGTGAAGAGAGTAACCAAAGCGCCGAAGAGGCCTACCACGACTCGCTGACCACCGAAAACGCCCGCGATACTCGCGAGAGCATTACCCGCGAAGTTCTGGGTGCGTCGATGCGTGTCGACGTTACGGTCGCCAACGCAGGCAATATTCCATTCTCAATCAGCAACCTTGAACTGTCCGCGCAAGCACAAGATCCGAACAACCGCCGCCGTATTATTCCTATCGGCTCACTTGTGCCCGAAAACGACAATCTCGATTCGGTGAACATTGGTGCCATTGGCGAGACCGCTCGTGGGCCGTTTATCTTCCGTACCGAGAACGTCTTCCCGCAGGAAATCGAAGATCTGATGAAAAACCCGCGCGGTCTGGTCGTGCAGTTAGCTAACTACGACATCACCGATGAAAACGGCAACAACTACGCCTTTACCTCACAGCAGATTCAGGACCGCACCGCCGAGCTTATTTTTGACCTCGGCAATGGCGTGGTCGAAAGTTATCGAATCGCCACCGCCAGCGATCATCACCCATCCACGGGCGTGCCTAACGGCATCAGCATGAAACGAGCGTTAGAAATCGCCGGTATCCGTGGCACACAGATCATTCGTGATGGCGGCAATGGTGTGGTCGAAACTGTCGCTGCGCCAACCTCAGATGACGAACAACTTGAAACTGCGGGCACCAGCGTTGAACCGCGCAGCGTGATTATCAGTGCAGGCGACGATGGCAACATCGCTACCGTTCCCGGTGGTGACGATATCCTCGTTGAACCCGATTACGCCACGGAGGTGTTTGCGACCTCCGCCGTGATTATTGACGGCGGCAATGGCATCGCCGAAACCGATGTCTCTGGTGATGACGAGCTGGTGAGTAGCCTGAACGCAGACATCGAACCCGGCCAGGTGGTCATCCGCGCGGGTGACGACGGCGTGATTGATTCCATCCCCACGGGCGACGATATCCTTGTAGAAGAAGGGCAGGAGCACTACGTACTCACACGCTTCCGCGATGTTGAAGCCATTGCCGGTGAAGCCCGGTTCTGGGTGCTGTTCACCAACAATCAGAACATCGAAAACGTCGACTTCGATAACCTGCGTCTGCGCTCGGGCCAGCAATACAACTTCACCTATGTGCAGGACAAAGACCTCGACCGCGTCTGGGCGCGTGAAGAATTCCTGCACGGCAGCTCCGACGAAAGCATCAACACCGATGGCTGTGATCAGGGCAACACGACAGAAGTGTGCGACACACTCACCGACTACACCGAAATCAAAGAAGGCTGGGTGGTACAGCTCAGAGGCTCAAATCAGAGCTACCGCGTATTCTCCAATCCGGGGCAGGCCGATTCCGACCGCGATGGCCTCACCGATGACCTCGAACGCGCCTGTGGCCTCGACCCACGCCAGCGCGACACCGACCTCGATGGCCTGACCGACTACGAAGAAATCACTGGCCAACGCGTTGACGGCAACATCATCACGCCAATGGTCAGTATCGACGTTGATGACGCCAGCGTACCGTCCATGACGATTACCCCATATCTCGGCACCGAGCCTGATCCGATTCCGACAGAGCGCGCGACCGGCGCTATCTGGGCAGAGCACAGCGTCAGCACAGAATGCCAGCAGATGCTCGAAGACAAACTCACCGGCGGTTACGCGACCGACCCACTGAACCCGGATACCGACGGCGACTTCGTTAACGATTTGGCCGAACTGTCACTGGGCCTGCACCCGAACGACCGGGTCGACGGTGCCGACTTCCTCGATGACGACGGCGACGGCCTGGTGAACTCCGCCGAAACCAACGGCTGGGTCGTGACCGAAGCGACCTGGGGCAGCACGCGAACAGTCACCTCAGACCCGACTAAAACCGACACCGACGAAGACGGCCTGCCGGATCTGCTGGAGTTCTACCTCAAAACCGACCCACGCAGCACCGACACCGACGGTGACGGCATCAACGACAATGATGAATACCGTAACGGCGGCGACGTGTGTGTCGCACGGGGCAACCCCTGCATTACCTTTAATCAGGTACAGAACAACGACTACGCCGCCTTCGTGCGCGCCTGTAACCTGGCACCCGTATGTAACGTTGCCCAGATTGAAGCGACGCTCGCCGCCGAAAGCCAGTACGGCACCAACCCAAGCGCACTCGACAGTGACACCGACACGCTCTACGACAGAGAAGAACTCGGCTTGTATCAGGGCGCGACACCACCGCGCCGTATTACCATAAACGGCAGCGACATTGGCATATTCGTATCGAACCCGCGCATCAGCGATACCGACAACGACGGCCTGAGCGACCAGACCGAATACCTCGACTACACCAACCCGAACGCGGGTGACTCAGACGGTGACGGCAACTCTGATTTCTTTGAGAAGTACACCTCCGGCACTAATCCGCGCCAGGGCGATATCAAATACAAGATCTGGCTCGATGGTTTCGACCTGCGCGTTAACGCCGCGACCTGGCTTGATGTCAACGCAGGCCGGACACTCACCGAATGCGACTTCCGTATCTCGGTGGGCACATTCACCTACGATGCGACACTGCCAGCAGGCACACCGATCCCGTGTTACTACGGCGAATACATCGTCGATACCAACAACGTACTGCAGCCGGGGTTAGGCTTCCCTGCACTGGAAGCTTATATCCAGACCAACGGCGGCAATAACAACTACTGCTACCTGGACATTCCGCTGGATTACGGCAAAGTCGAAGGTGCGCATTACACCGCGACCTGCTCGCATAATAACGGCACCTACAACGACATCGACTTTACCGCGCGTTTCTACTTTGATCGGGTGGAGGAGTGAGTAGAGGGAGTGACGGTAGGGGAAGAGGGACTTTTAAAGTGATAGAACAGCCGCCATCGGGCGGCTGTTTTGGTTGCGGTTATCTGTATGAAACAGAGATGCACCAGTAGGAGAGCAACGCGAAGCTTGCGCGACGGACTGTCGGTCTAAGGTAGAGTGTCTCTGAGCTTGTAGGAGCGGATCTTATCCGCGACAATCACCGGGTGTCATACGGAGGTGAACTGTGTCAGATATTGATCCACTGTGTTTAGAAGTAGATGAACTTGATTTCAGGTTAGGTTTGACTGAATTGTTGACCGCTAACGGACGGCTAACAAAAGAAACCAATCAATTAATAGCCAAAACTATTACAGATACCAAAGTCCTGGCGATGAAAGAGGTGCTTGCTCAGTACATTCAGACGGGGCTAGGCATGTCACAAGAAGAACTTATTGCAGAGCAGCATAACTCGAAGCGGTTAGGTGAGTTTTTAGGCTCTGTAGGTTATGAGCGGCCAAATTGTGGTAATTTTGAAGCTCATGCGATTGTCAGTGGTGGGCATGTCCGGGCTGAGGCGGCGCGGGAAATTCTCGCTCAGTACAATGTTCGAATAGATGACCCAAGTAACGGCGTCTGGCTACCTAATTACAAACGTAACTTATCGAAGAACC
>Ga0207991_1000644_pt1 | contig 23119 bp, 21 predicted proteins | sample ETN07SmetaG_FD_185786 | JGI IMG/M metagenome (GOLD analysis project Ga0207991, IMG submission 185786) | Marine microbial and viral communities from oxygen minimum zone, Eastern Pacific Ocean - ETNP2014F14-07SV275 (SPAdes) (version 2) | ecosystem: Environmental > Aquatic > Marine > Oceanic ...
AAATCAATTTCTTCTCTACCCTCTCTAACTTTCTTTACAATTGCAACAACTTTTTCATTTTCCTTAACATACTTGTTTATGTTTCGAACCCACCCCGGTGCTATTTCTGAAACATGCAGAAAGCCCTGAATCCGTTCATATTCATCAAGAGTTACGTAAGCACCGTGATCTCCAATTTTTGTAATAGTAGCAATAACGAGCTCGCCTATTTCAGGCAGTTCATGGATTTCAGTTGTCAATGCGTTAATTTTTTAATTACGTAATTTATTGTTGCTGGTTAGAAATCTATGCCTTTCTTTGCTTTTATTCCGGACTTGAAAGGATGCTTTATCTCTTTCATTTCAGTTACTAGATCAGCTAATTCAATAATTTCCTCTGCAGCATGATTGCCTGTAAGTACAAGATCAAGCTCAGGCGGTTTAGATTTTATGACATCCAAAACATCATTTAATTTAACCAACTCTAATTGAATTGCATAATTTATCTCGTCTAGGATCACCACATTATATTTGCCAGATAGAATCTTCTCTTTACCAATCATTAATGCCTCATTAGCTGCGTTCACATGATCTTCGCGTGGACTTTTATCATCTAATATACCTACAAATCCTTTACCGGCGGTGATAAGTTCAAATTCTGGTTCTAGTCTTTTTGCTGAATCCAATTCTCCATAATGCCAGGAACCTTTTACAAACTGAACCATGCAAACTTTGTGGTTATATCCTACCGCTCTTAAAACAAGCCCTAACGCTGCAGATGTTTTCCCCTTACCGCCTCCAGTATATACAATCACTAAACCCTTTCCACTCATGGCTTGTTTGAATTTTCTCTAAACTAAAAAGATTGATAGTAGATGAAATTCTTAGGTAAAGAATTGAATATTCCAAGATTAGTTATTGCCGGTGCAACCAGCGGAGTAGGCAAGACATCGATCACATCTGCAATAATTTTTGGAGTCAAGAAACGTGGCTACAGCGTACAGCCATTCAAGGTTGGACCTGATTATATTGATCCCAGCTATCTTTCCTCAATCTCAAAGAATGACGCAAAGAATCTGGACGTTTGGCTGATGGGTGAGAACGAGCTTGTACAAAGTTTTGTGAAAAATTCTGCATCTGACGTTTCTGTAATTGAGGGTGTGATGGGCTATTATGATGGGTTTGGTGGAAAGACAAACTTTGCAAGCACGCACCATGTTGCGTCACTGCTAAAGGCTCCTACGATTTTAGTCTTGGATGCAAGCAAAGCAGCCCGTTCCATAGCTGCAACTGCTTTGGGGTTTGCAAAATTTCATCGTAACTCTAGGATTGTTGGGATAATTTTGAATAAGATTGGCAGCAAAAAGCACGAAAATATGTGTAAACAGGCACTTGCAAACCTGAAGATTCCGATACTTGGTTCAATAGTAAAAAATTCTGAGAGTATGGAATCACGACATCTTGGGCTGATACCGGTAAAGGAACAAAAATCACTACAAAATAAGATTAGGAAAGTTTCACGTGAGATCTCTGACGGCCTTGACATTGACAAGATAGTTCAGATTTGCAAAAACGTACCACAACTGCCAAAGGCTCGACCAAAAAAATTCAAAAAACTAACATCTACAGTAGCGATTGCGCTTGACAGCTCGTTTAATTTCTACTATCATGACAACCTTGAGGCGCTACGCAGAGAAGGGGCAAAACTGAAATTTTTCAGCCCGGTAAGCGACAAAAAAATTCCGGCCTGTGATTTAATCTACATTGGCGGAGGCTTCCCAGAAGTTCTCGGGCAATCACTTGAACGGAACACAACCATGAGAAGATTAATCAAAAAACGTGCAGAAGAAGGAATAACAATCTATGCTGAATGTGGCGGATTGATGTATCTTACAAAATCGATTAGCTTTGGTAATAAAAAATACAAGATGGTTGGCTTGTTCGATGCAGAAACACAGATGACAAAAAAGATGACGCTGAACTATACCGAAGGAAGAATTAGATCAAACTGTATTGTTTCTGCTCCGGCAAAGTTTCGTGCTCACGAGTTTCATTATTCAAAGATTAGAAACCTTCCAAGAGATGCAAAGCTTGTTTATGATCTAAAGATTGGTGAGGGGATAGTTGGAAAAAGAGATGCGCTTTCTGAATACAATACGCTTGCATCATATTGCCACTTGTATTTTGACAGTGCAAAGTATGCAACAACGCTGGTTCAAAACTAGGCTAGGGATTTTCTCTTAATAGTTTGAATAATGCATTAACAATTGACGCAGCGCAGGAACTTCCGCCCTTCCTACCAACATTGGTAATAAACGGAATATCAATAGTTTGCAACTCTCCTTTAGATTCTGCTGCAGATACAAATCCTACTGGAATTCCTACCACTAATGCAGGTTTTGTAACTTTTTCTTGTATCATCTTCATTACTTCCAATAATGCGGTTGGAGCATTGCCTATTACTACAACTCCGTCATTCATATCAGAAGCTGCAATTCGCATGGACATCTGTGCTCTAGTTTTATTCTCTTGCTTTGCTCTTTCAGCTATACCTGGATCAGAAATATTGCATATTATATTATTTCCAAAATCTTTTGGGTTTTGTTTGTTCAGTCCACCTATAACACCATTCACATCTGTGATTATACTACAGCCGTTTCTCAGCGCATTAGTTCCACTTGTGATTGCATCTTTGTGGAAAACTATTTTGTTTTTTCCAGCAAAATCAAAATCTGCTGTGGCATGAATAATTCTTCTGACTATTGGCCACTCCATGTCGGTATATGGATGGGATCCAACCTCACGCTCAATAATCTCCATGCTTTCGTCCTCTATACTTTGTCCCTTCCTAGTTTGCATCTTCTACCTCCTTTGCTCTCTCCAAAACCAAGTCTATCATTTTTTCATCGGTTCCAATGTGTTTTGTTATTAGCACCTTTGGAAGGTTTGCTTTTTCCAATGCTGGGTTCAAGTCTTCATATATGTCGCGCTTTACATGCGCCCCTTCATGTAGAAAATAAAACACAACCACCAGAACCTCAGGATTGTCATTTTTACATTTGGCAATTCCCTGCTCAATATTTGGTTCCTCGATTTCCAAAAAGCAGGAGCTTACATTCCTGTATGTTGGACCTATACCTTCAACAACATATTTCATGGAACGTTTGGCGTTTGGATCCTTACTTCCATGTCCAATAATTAACACGTCAACAGCATCCGTGGGCATGCTAACAGAATTTTCACTTAGCGCAGACGTAACTCTATTGTGTACAAGCTCAATCATGGTTTTATGCATGCTCATGGGTTTGGTTATTCGTAGTTTTACATCTGTTTTTTCTTGAAATCCAATTGATTCGTTTACAGCTGCCTTGATCTTTTTTCCGGGATAAAGGAAGTAAGGAACAATGATCAGCTCATCGATGTCATGAGTAATGCTTTGGTTAATTCCTTCCTCAATAAATGGCGGTATGACTTCTAAAAAGCAATAGTTACAAAATTTGTAATTTCCCTTTTCTTTTATTTTCTTGCAGATAACTTCTAACTCTTGTTTTACCTCTTTTTCTCTACTTCCTCTGTCTATCAATAATAGCCCACGTTTCATTCGTTAATCCTCGCTATAGCTATTGTCAAGTCTGGTGGGAATTTTTGTTTTTCAACAATCAAGTTTCCACCTGACGACTTTATTGCAGCAGCCTCAGATACACTAGCAGTTCCTTCGTAACCTTCAACCATTTTAGATGGGTTGGGAGTTTTGATAGTTGCTAGTTCATCTTTATCAAAAACTTCTAACGGAATGTTCATTTCATCTGCTAACTCGTTTAGTCCTACAACATCTTTTTCCTTTTTAATGGATACAAACCTAGCTATTGATTTTATGCTTAGATTGAATTTTTTTAAAGTATCATCAAGCCCCTGTATGATCTTGTCCTTTGTGGTGTCCCAATGCAGACCTATTCCCACAACCAGACTTGGCGGTCTGTAAATAACTGCATTTTCTAGTATTTCATTATCCTGAATCTGTTCATCCGAGATAATCAAGTAACCCCTTGGCTGTGACTTTTTCAATTCTTCAAGTGTTGAATAAACTGAGACATTTTCTGGCAGCTTATTTTGCCACCAATCTTTTTTTCCGCAGTTTTGGTACACACCAATTTTTTCTTCGTTTACCATGAATGCACTAATCCTAGTTACATTAGAGTCATCGTCAATCTTCCACCCGAAATCTTTTCCGACAAGATCTACCGCAATAGTTTTGTTTACATCAGCTGCTGTTGTTATTACTGGTATCGCACCAAGTTGGTTTGCAATATCATTTGTAAGCTGATTTGCTCCACCTAGATGTCCAGAAAGTGTACTGATGACAAACTGAGCCTTATCATCAATTACAATAACTGCAGGGTCAGTTTTCTTGTTTTTCAAATGTGGCGAGATTAATCTTACAACAGCACCTAATGAGAATAAGCAAATTAATGCATCATTTGATTTGAACAATTCCATAATTTTTGTTGTAGTGCTATCTGTATACCAGTTAATTTTGTTGTTTTGATCAGAGAACTTGTCTGGCGCATACACCTGCCAAGATGGAAACTTTTCCTTCAGTTCTTTGGCCATTTTTATGCCATTTTTTGTGATGGCTATGACAGATATTCTTTCCATGTGTTGTTTGTTAGTTAGTTTAATAAAATCTCTTACTGCTCTGGGCGGCGTGCCAAAACACTTCCATCAAAGTCAAACAGTATGACTTCGATCTCAGTCTTATTTTCCGAATGGTTTTTCATCTGTTTGTAAACTTCGGAACAGACCTGAGCAAAAAATCCCTCTACGTTGTTTTCAAGAACAATTTCTTGTACATTTCTCGCGGTATTTGCATTTTTTATTTCTTGGATTATCTTTTCTTCTGCCTTGCATTTTTTTGCCAGTTCCGAGAGAAATTCCATGTTAACCTTGGAGCCCTTTACATGTGTCTGCTTGACACCCATAGCCATCTTTGCAAATTTTCCGATAAATCCACCGACATATGCTTTCTTGATGCTCTTCTTTGCACATTGAGACATTGTATATCCAGAAAAATCTCCCATCTGTATGAATGAGTGTTCCGGAAATTCAAGGATCTTTCTTGCATAATCTTCACTTCTTCCCCCTGTTGTCAGGACAACTGTGTTCTCTCCCATTGAAACCACAACGTCAATTTGTTGCCGTATTGCCGCAGCAAATGAAGCGGTAGAGTAAGGTATTACAATTCCACTTGTTCCTAGAATCGATATCCCACCTATTATTCCAATTCTTGGATTATCGGTCTTTGGTCCAAGCTCTTTTCCTTTTGGAACTGATATCATCACCTTAATTCCATTTTTTTCAAGAATTTTTTTACCTACTTGAGTTAAATTTTCTGTGATCATTTTTCTTGGTGTGGGATTTATTGCAGCTTGACCAATTTCTAGACCTATCCCAGGTTTTGTTACCCTACCTACTCCTTCCCCACCATCAATTTCAATAGAGTTTGGCTTTGATGTTAGTTCCAAGTCTACAACTATCTTAGCATCATGTGTGACATCAGGATCATCTCCACCGTCTTTAATCACTGAGCAGCACGCCTTATTTTTTTCAAATTCACAGCTGTTAATGCTTATCTTGATTTTGTCTTTTTTTGGAAGTATAACATCAACCGATTTAATTTTTTTTTGATCAATAATTGATAAAATCGCAGCTATAGAGGCAGCCGTAGCGCTAGTACCAGTTGTAAATCCAGTTCTCAGCTTGCCAGGGGGTTTTTCTTGTACATCCACAATGAGTAATTAATGATATCCTTAAAATCAATTGTTGTGTGATTTTTTTTATGTCGAATATATCTACAAATGTGGCGGTTACTGGTGCTAACGGTTTTGTGGGTAAAAATGTAAGAAAATTTCTTTACAAAAATAAAGTTAGAGTTTTAGGAATTTCTAGAAAAAACTTTGGTAAGTATTCTACCGAAACAAAAGCTCAATCCAAAAATCTCCTAGAACAACGACTACAAAAAAAATTGAAAAATTATGATGCTTTGGTACATCTTATAGGCATAGGCGTAGAATCATCAGGGTCTACTTTTGAAGAAATTAATGTTAACCTAACAAAAAATACAATCAAACTCTGCAAAAAATCTGGCATCAAAAAAATTATCTATATCAGTGGTCTTGGTGTTTCCAAAAATAATACATCTAATTATTTTACTTCAAAATACAAGGCCGAACAGGAAATAATCAATTCTGGTCTAGATTACACAATATTTCGTGCTTCATACATCATAGGAAAAACTGATCATCTCACTAAATCCCTTTCAAAACAGATGAAAAAAGGCGTAATAATTATTCCCGGTTCAGGAAAGTATCAATTGCAACCAATATTTGTAGAAGATGTTGCAAAAATCATACTAAAGTCAATTCTTGAGAAAAAATTTTCTAAAAAAATTTTAGATCTAGTAGGACCTAAAAAGATAAGTTTTGAAGATTTTGTGAAACTTTTTTCTAAAAACACGAAAGTAAAATTTAAAAAAATAAACCTAAAGAACGCATATGATGAAGGCACGTACAGTTCAGAATCTCTGGATCTATTGATTGGAGATTATACGTCTGATATGACGCAACTTCAAAAATTAGCCAGTATTAAGCTGACACCAGTTGAAAAATTCTTAGAGTCCAGCAGTTTTTCTTAGCTCTTCAGCCTTATCGGTTTTTTCCCAAGTAAACTCTGGTTCATTTCTGCCAAAATGACCATAACCCGCAGTCTTTTTGAAAATTGGTCTCTTTAGATTTAGATGAGAAATGATTGAGGCCGGTTTCATGTCAAAGTGTGAGTTTAGAATTTTTTCAATGCTCTCTTCAGGTATTTTATTAGTTTCAAATGTGTTAACCATCAATGATAATGGTTGACAAACTCCAATAGCATAGGCAATCTGTACCTCACATCTGTCTGCAAGTCCAGCTGCCACAAGATTTTTTGCAACATATCTGCACATGTAGCAAGCTGATCTATCAACTTTTGACGGGTCCTTTCCAGAAAATGCACCGCCACCATGTCTTCCCATTCCACCATACGAATCAACAATTATTTTTCTACCAGTAAGTCCTGCATCACCATGTGGTCCTCCAATTTCAAATTTTCCAGTTGGGTTTACATGAATTACAATGTCATCATGCCACCATTTTCCACAAGCAGGTTTAATCACTTTATCAATAATCTGTTTTCTAATCTCCTTATTTGAAATTTCAGGATCATGTTGAGTTGAAATTACAATAGTTTCAACTTTTTGTGGTTTGTCGTTTACATATGTAACAGAAACTTGAGATTTACCATCAGGTCTGACCCATGCTAATTCTTTTGATTTTCTAACATCAGCAAGTTTTTTTGTCAGCTTATGGGCTAGTAATATTGGCAAAGGCATAAGCTCATCCGTTTCGTTTGTGGCATATCCAAACATTAAGCCTTGGTCTCCTGCACCCTGTTCCTTTTGCTCTGATGCTGTCACTCCTTGAGAAATATTTGGACTCTGTGGGTCTATTTTTACAATAACTTTACAGGTTTTTGCATCAAATTTCAATGCAGGATTATCATAACCAATTTCCGCAATAGTATCCCTGACTACTTTCTCAATGTCAAACTTGCCTTTTGATGTAACCTCACCTGCGACTGTAACAAAATCTGTTGTTACAAGTGTTTCAACTGCAACTCTTGAATCTGGGTCTTGCCTAAGAAATTCGTCAAGTATTGCGTCAGATATATGATCACATACCTTATCTGGATGACCTTCAGTTACGGATTCAGACGTAAAAATATAGGTTTTCGCCATATATTACACTCTAAAAATCGTCTTGTAATTTGATAAATAATACATTGTTTCCACGAACAATAACTCTTCCAAATTTTCCAACTAGTTTTCCATTGCTAAGTTCTTCCGCATCAGTCATTATGAGATTCATATAAGAATCAACATTTTCCATCTTACCTTTGTACTCTACTTCATTTTTTAGCCTTACAACAATATTTTTTTTTGTACTTTTTTGTAAGACTGTCAATGGTCTTTTTGTAGTTGTTTGCGACACTAATTATTCACTTTAGTTGGTTTCGTTGGTTTCCAAAATAAAAGCCTTGCCCATTTGAATTAGTTGAGCAAATCTCTTTAATTTTATTATATTTAGTAATATTATGATTAAAACAGGATTCAAAAAATTAGATCAATCCCTTGGTGGTGGTATCAAAGAAGGATTAATCACTGATATTTATGGACAAACTGCCACTGGGAAAACACAGCTGGTATTTCAAATTTGTCTTAATGCATTAAAAAGTGGCAAGGAAATTCTCTTCCAGGATACAACTGGTGGTTTTAGACCTGAAAGAATACTAGAAATGATGAAAGCACAACAGATGGATCCTGCATTACTTGATAAAATCAAAGTGGGACGCATTACCAATACTTCACAACAAATCCAATATTTATTAAAAAGATCAATCGAAAATTTTTCTTTGATTATAATAGACAGTGTAACTGATCTGTTTTCATTTGAATATTCAAAAAAAGAACATTCTTTTGAAAAGCATCTATCATTTATGAAATACATGCAGAATTTAGCTAGCATTGCAATAAACAATAAAATTCCAATAGTCATAACCAACATTGTAAGAAGTATTGACGAACAAGAAAAAGAAAACTTGGAAAAATCCATAAGCATGTATACGCATGTCAAAATCAAGCTTACAAAAAAAAACGGGGAATTTTTTTGTGAAATTATTTCTCCTTTTCAGAATGAAAGTTTTACATACGTGAAAACCTTAGATGGTCTAAGTTCCCCATCTTAATCTATTTAATACTAAAAAATGTGAATATACTTAATGTCAGGATTCTTTGATTACATACCTGTAGTAGTAGTCATTTTATTTGTGGTTGGAATTACAAGTGTGATAGTTTATGAGCGAATTAGAACAAAAAACATCGAAGAACACTCCGACTGAAACTTTTCTCGAGGAAAAATTTCGTTCATTAGGTTTTGAACAACTAACAGATATACAGAAAAAAGCATCACCTAAAATTCTTGAGAAAAAAGATTCGTTAATTATTGCGCCAACTGGCTCTGGAAAAACAGAGTGCACTGTAATTCCTATTTTTTCCTTGGTAAAAAAAACAAAACAACAAGGAAAGATCAAAGTTCTTTATGTTACGCCATTAAGGGCACTCAACCGAGATGTTTTTCGTAGAATAATAAAATATGCAGAATTTGAAGATTTAACAATTCAGATTAGACATGGGGATACTTCTCAATCACTCAGAAAAAAGATCTCAGAATCACCACCTGATATATTGATTACAACACCCGAGACACTTGTTATTCTTCTTACTCAAAAGAAAATGTTAGCCGCACTTTCCGAACTAGAGTGGGCTGTGATTGATGAAGTACATGAACTTTTAGCCAGCGAAAGGGGTTCCCAACTCTCATTAAGTCTAGAAAGGCTACAGTTGAACTCCAATCAGAAAATCACACGAGTTGGCTTATCAGCGACTGTTGGAAATATTGAAGAAGCAGGCCAATTTCTTGTTGGCACAAATAGACCCTGTAAGATAATTCAGGATAAATCAATCAGGAAATATGATGTTGAAGTAAAATTTGTAAAAGGCTCAATTTCTGAAGTGGCAGATTCAATTATTGAATATATTGAAAAATCAGACATAAATTCTCCAATTCTTTTGTTTACTAACACTAGGGGCGAATCAGAATTTTTAGCTTCAATCCTAAAAGAAAAAACTTTGATGAATATAGAGTTGCATCATGGCTCATTATCAAGACAAGTTAGAGAAGAAACAGAGAGCATACTTCGAAGTGGGGCAAGCGGCATAGTTGTATGCACATCATCTCTTGAATTAGGATTAGATATTGGTTCAGTAGAACTTGTGATTCATTATGGCTCACCACGTCAGGTATCAAAATTAATGCAACGAATAGGCAGAAGTAGACATTTTAAAAATTCTTCCGCCAAAGGGCTAATCATTACAAATAGTTCCGATGATGAATTTGAAACAAAAGCAATTCTAGATAGAATAAAAAATAGTTCTATTGAAGAACAAAAAATTCACAATGAGTCTCTTGACGTTTTGGCTCACCATCTAGTAGGCTTATCACTACAAATGGGAGAAATATCTATTGATTTTGCGTATAAAATAATCATGCAAGCGTATCCATTTAGAAATATAACATTAGATAAATTTTGTAATGTTCTAGAAATTTTAGACCAGATCTTTATTTTGTTTTTTGACAAGAAAAAAATGAAATTTTGGAAAAAAACAAGAGCATTTAGATATTATTTTGAGAATCTTTCAACAATTCCAGATATTTTAAAATTTAAAGTATTTGATTCAGTTGGAAAGAAGATCATAGGATCCCTAGATCAAAGATTTGTGGGTGACCATGGTGAAGCAGGAAACATCTTTGTTCTTCGTGGAATGCAGTGGAGAATACTGAATATTGACGAAAAAGCCTTGCAAGTAAACGTTGAACCAATTAGCGGTGAACGAAAAAATGTGCCTTATTGGGAGGGTGAAAATATTCCCGTCGATTATGACACTGCGCAAAAAGTTGGGTTATTCAGAAATAAAGTAAAACATGGTTCATTGTCAATGCTTAACAAAACAATTTCAGAACTAGATTTTAATATCATACCTGATGAGAAAACTATTGTAATTGAATCTGTAAGAACGGATCGTAATGTTGTTATTCATGCATGTTTTGGCACAAAAATTAATTCAACACTAGCAACTATACTTTCTTCACTACTACAATCTACTCTCGGATATGTTGTTCAATCAAGATCAGATGCCTATAGAATTGTTTTAGAGTCCAATTCAAGGATTAGCAAGAAGATATTTGTTGAAACTTTAATGGAGAAATTTGATCTGCAAAGTGTTGTATCTGTATCTTTGATTGGAACACATAATGTTAATTGGAGAACATGGTGTGTTGCGAAAAAATTTGGAATGGTAGGTAGAGGTGCTATTTATGACAGAAAATCAGGCCGTTTTCTTTATGAGCGGTATCAAAACACGCCGGTTGCTATGGAAGCATTAAGAGAATTATTCCATGATAAGTTTGATCTAAAAAACACTGAAATTATTTTAAACAGAATTAGAAACAACGAAATCAAGATTGAATGGGTTGATGTTGCCAAGTTTTCAAAATTAGCGGAGCCACTATTAGATCACGCCACAAAATATTATTCATCCCCAGCAAGTGTAGATAAGGCAATTCTTGATTTGGTAAAAAAGCGATTGTTGAAATCTAAACATCGTCTAATTTGTGTACGTTGTGGCAAATGGCAGCTGGCTATAACTACTGAGAAATATAAAGAAAATCAGCCTTGTAAATATTGTAAAAGTAGGCAAATTACTGCTACTTTTTATTCAGATTATGACTTGATTAAAATTATTCAGAAAAAACACACGTCCAAGAGGCTCTCACCTGAAGAAAGCCACAAATTTAAGCGTGCTTGGAAAGTTGCTTCGTTGATTGAAACCTTTGGGAAAAACGCCATTATTGTTTTGTCAGGTTATGGGGTGGGTGCTGCTACTGCTGCGCGAATTTTAAGAAACATGATTGATGAAGAACTTATGTATAAACAAATTTACGAAGCTGAAAGACAGTACGTTATGACAAGGGGTTTCTGGGACGATTAGTTCTTTTTTGTAATAGTTGAATATGGTGTTAAAAATAACTCCGTCTTTCCATCAAGACCAGGTTTTGCATTAACAGTGGTAATAGAAATTATTTCACCTACAGAGAAACCTTCTATAAGTCCGGCTTGTTTTCGCCAACCTTTGATCCATATCTGTCCACTATCATCTTCTACAAACATTTCACCTAGAACAATATTTTCTCCAGCTTTAGTTTGGATTTCTCGCTTTTCTGGTTCTTTCAGAATTATAGCTTCAACACAGTAATCATTTTCAGGTTTGACATCAGAAATTTTTGTTCTTAGATCAGATAATGTTGCAATACTTTTATCATCATCAATTTTTCTTACAAATGAATCGAGGTCAACTATTAGTGAATTACCGTAAACCTTTGAGGGCATACATTCCACAACATCTCCAGTATTAACCGAATCTAGCATCTGTGATGAATCAGATATGTATATCATGTTTTTCTTATTATCAATACAAACTGCAACAGTTTTTTCTTGTTCGTTTCTTTTTTTTGCAACAAGACGGATAACTATAGGTTCAACCTCTTTGATCCCTTCAATTTTAACAACAGTTGCTTCATTACCATGAATTTCAAGACCTTGGTTTCCTGTTTTTGTTCTAACACCCAAAAGACTAACCTTTGCGTCATGTGAAATTACATTAGGTAAAGACGATTCATCTTTTCCCCATAATATCACCTTTGTTGAAGCATTGTCATTTCCTTTCAATCTCATTCTAAGTGCTTTTGCTGGCTCACCACGCCGGTTTGTAAATTCTAGTGTGCTTATGCTACCATCTATTTTGCCTGAAACCACTAGATTATTTTGATTTTCCTTAACTTCACTTGCATCAATAGTTAAAGCCTCAATTGGACGAATTTCACTCTCTTGATTAGTTGTCTCTATATTAGAACCGGCACCGACATTAATTGCTGGACTTCCATTTAGATCCTCTTTCACATAAGCCTTGATAATTTTTATCAAGTCACCTGGTTTCAGTTCTTCAATACCTGGCAGGTTAGCCTTTTCATCCCAAAGTTTTACACTCATTGCAGAGTCGTTATCATAAACAGTCATGGTTCTAAGTGAGAATGGGGAACCATCCTTTCGCGAGAACTGTTTTACAGGAGAAATATTTAGTACTCTACTTTCTACAGACACCTCCTTAGCACCTATGTAAAGATCCTTTAGGCTCATTTCTTCTTTGACAGTCTGTTGTAATGATATTCCTAGATCAGACGCAATGAGAAAAAGAGCACCATGATCGGTCAAATAACCTGTTCCTATCTTCTCTTTTTTTTGTTTAATTCTATCTTCAACATCTTGTCTAGTTAATTCAGGTTTTTGTTTCAGAATATTTTCTAATAGTTCTTCAAATTCAGACAATATGCTCCCTGAATTTTATTTTTTTACCTACATTTAAAAATGCTGATGAGAAGTTTGGATTTGACAAACTATGAACTGTATTTCTGCCAGATCTCTTTTCAAATCATATGACGGAATAAATGCAGTAGATGGTATAGATCTTGATGTCGATGAGGGACAAATTTTTGGTTTTCTAGGACCAAACGGTGCGGGAAAATCAACTGTGATTAAACTGTTAACCACGTTAATCCATCCAACCAGCGGCAAAATTTCAGTTCTAAAAATTGATGCTCTTAAGGAACCGCTAAAAATAAGAAAAAAAATTGGCGTAGTTTTACAACAACCAAGTTATGAACCAACACTTTCCGTAGAAAAATCCCTGGAGAAGTATGGAATGATGTGGAACCTTGACAAAAAAACTAGGAATGACAGAACTGAAGAACTGTTAATCACCTTTAATCTAGTTGAAATCAGAAAGAAAAAAAATGAAGACTTGTCTATAGGCCAGCGCAGAAGAGTTCAGGTTGCACGTGAATTCATGCATGATATGGATTTATTATTCTTAGATGAGCCTACTGTCGGTCTGGATCCAACCGCTAGACGACAATTATTAGATTTTTTAAGAAATAAAGTAAAGGAAACAAACCTAACAATATTTTATACCACACATGTCCTGACAGAGGCGGAATATCTATGTGACAATATTGCAATTATTAACAAAGGCAGAATAGTTACAATTGATTCTCCAAACGAGCTTAAAAATAGATTTGGTCATGAAAAAACAATCAAAATTCACGTTTCCTCTAACATTGAAACGTTAGAAAATCTTTTAGAAAATATACAGGACTGTAAAATTGAGTTTAATACAGGGGCAACAATCACAATACAGTCTACTAATTCTGAACTTGTTTTAATGAACGTTCTAAAAATTTTAAATCAAAATAATATATCTATAGATGATTTGTCGGCAATACCAACAAATCTTGAAGAAATATTTCTCAAAGTTGTGAGCGATTCCAATGCATCCGATAATCAGATTAGTTAATAGAAACATCACGATTTCAATCAACCCAGGTTTTTTAATCTGGCAGGTAATTTTTCCCCTGATTTGGATTTTTGTAGCTGGTTTTGCATACACTGCGCTTATAGACGAAGTATCTTTTGGAGCTAAGAGCCTTAGCTATCCGGCATTTTTAGCTTCTGGAATGATTGGTTTTAACATTATGAACAGCACTCTTGTTTCTGGAATTATAATTTGGAATGATAGACGGCATGGAATGTTTGAACAAATAATGTCAGGCCCATTTACAAGATCAGATTATATTCTTAGTAATATTATCACTATTGCAATAGTTGGTCTAGTCAGTGCTACGCTAATTGCAGCAGTTGGATATCCACTGTTTTTTCAATCGGCAGAATTTAGCCTGATTACAATTCCACTCATAGTTTTCAGCTCAATAGTTGGTGCAATATTATTTGGTTCTATTGCTTCAATCATTTCCGCAAGATTACGTTCAAGTGAAGGCTTTAACGTAATTATTAACACAGCTTTTATTTTCTTTGCTTTTGTAAGTACAGCTTTTTATCCTGCTGCTGGTGCTCCGCAACCTCTTGCGACTATATTTTATCTAAATCCATTAACATATCTAGTAGATATCATCAGGGCTGGAATTTTTGGTACCATTACAGAATTTGTTATTTTAGAAATGATGGTTTTGTTAATACTTGCATCCATTCTTTTTGTTATTGCAACAAAATTATTAACCAAACTAGATTTGTAAAATGATAGTAGCCCGGCCCGGACTCGAACCGAGGTCAAAGGCTCCAAGGGCCCCTATGCTTGCCACTACACTACCGGGCTTCGTAATTTTTCTTCCTTTTCCCTTTATAACATTACTTCATGACAGACTTCATAGTTTTTAGAAGAATGGGATAAGGATCTTCTAATGAATTCACAAATTTCTTAATTCGTAACCTTCGGGTGCGTTCATGTCCTCCACCCCTATATGATGTCAGTTGAAAAACGTGGGTAATTCTTTCTGCAACCTTATTGGGAGTCATACATCTGGTAACAATTTTTTTGCTTACTAAGTAGTCTTCAATTCTGTTTGGTATTGCATTATATGATATTGTTGGTACCCCTAATAATGCAGATTCAGCAGTCATTGTCCCGCCAGAGCCAACAAAAACATCAGAGTCCAGCAACAATTTTTTTCCATCGACTACTTTTGAGACTATCTGAAACTTGCTCTGTGCGGATTTTGAAAACTTTTTCTTAAGTAATTCAGCCTGTTTTTCATATCTAGTAAGAACTGTTATATGACATCCCAAGAAGTCCTTCTTTATTTTTTTAATTATGCCAACAATATCACTTTGCTTTGATGAATATGCGGCTTCCTCTTCTGGAGTTCTTATGAGAATAGTTTTCCATTCTCTGGAATTGATGTCTGTTCCACAACTTAGAAAGACCTTTTGTTTAGTTATTTGTGCTGCATCAATTGTCTTATACTGAATAATATTTTTTGGCTTAATTCCCATATTTTTAAAATCGCTTTTTGGGATAATCCAAGGAATAAGCAGTTTATTAGCATATGGTAATGATAGTTTCATTACAGCGGTAGCATGAGGTGAGTCAGAAAAACAGATGTGAGGAATACCTAATCCATAGGAAACTCTTGCTGCTTCAGGCGAACAAGAACTCAATGTAATATCAGGCAAAAACTTGCTAATTTTTCTAACTAGCAATTTTGAACGACTTAAACTAGCATCCAATTTATCATGTTTTTTTACGCCACCATGTTTTCCTATTATTACTAACTTTTGCTTCCGTATTTTTGCTAAATCAGTTACTTGATTATATTTTCTTGAAGTACATAATACAGCATGATTTTTTTTCAGACGTTGTATTATGGGTTCAAAAAACAATAATTGTTTAGGAGTAAGAATATCAAACCAGATCTTCAAGTATTTGTGATTTAATCACTGATGCAATAAGTATTTCTTAGTCAAAAAATCTAATAGATTGTAATGGCTAAAGAAAAAGTTGTAGTTTATGGGCTAACTACAGAAGGATATTTTATAGCATGTCAGATGGCTATAAAGGGAGCAGATGTCTATCTTATTGACGAGTCTTCTCCCACTGCAATATTATTAAAACCTGAAGTAGCAAAAAACTGCCCAAACATAGATTCTTTCAAAGAAGATGAACCTCTTCTTGCTATGATACCTATTGATGATGCAATTTCAAAAGCTGATTATCTTTTTTTTACGCCTAGAATAAGGAAAATTAATCAGGATTTAAAGGCAGAAGTTAGTTCAAAATTTAAAGATGCTATTAAAAAAATAAAGAAAGGAAGTACTGTTATTTACTGTCTTGCAACTGGATTTCAGGGAAATAATGAAAACATTACAATTTTAAAACATAAAACAAGTTTTGAAGCAGGCAAATCAGTTTCTTACTATTATTTTCCATTAAATGGTTTGAGTGAAACGCCTTCAGTAATTGGCTCATTGCCAAAATCAAAAGACAATAAACTTTTAGCACTATTATCAACCAGCAAAGATAAAAAAACGTTTGTAGATATTTCTTCTGCTGAATATATACATGCTATTCATACGATTAAAAGATTTTCTGGCATATGTAGTATTTTGGAGGTATGCAAACTTATGAATGATAATACAAAATCTAATGCAACATTTGATGGCTTCAAAAATATGTATCTGGATGATATGATCAGCGGTCTTGATGATTTGCGTTTACTCGGTTCTTCATTTGAAGGTACAAACCCTCTACTGTATTTGATTAATGGAAGTATCAAAGGAATTAACGGTTATGCAAAAAGATTAATTGAAATTATCAGAATCACTTTGAAAAATCATGAGCTAAAAGCTAGTAAGACAAAAATAATTTTGTCATGGACATTGGATAAAAATCAAATGAGAGGTGAAAAAGTTGAAATGTTAAATAGTATTACCTCAAGACTACGTGATTATATTGGAGATGTGGAAACATCTGAAGGTTTGTTAGACTTTTTTCATAGTGATAAAACAACGATAGCTATTGCTTGTACAGAATCTGACTATAAAAAAATAAAAGAAATTAAACAAAACCAAGATATTTTTCTAATTAAAGCCAATCCTATGTTTGAAGTAAGTAATAAGAGTAAAATTATATAAAAAAATTAGAAAAATTAATGTCAAATAAAGATAGCTCCTTAAATGAAGACCGGGAAAATGTTGAAACTAAGGATACCAACTTGAATAATAACGAGAAAAAAGAAATAGGAATTAACAAGTCACAAGCTGCATTTTATAAATTTCAAATAGATGAGTTAAAAGAGCGTTTAGAAAAAGAGGAAAAGAATTCAGTAATGGCCACGGATAAATGGAAACGTGCTCTTGCAGATTATCAAAATTTAGAAAAACAAACTATCGATAGAATAAACGCGCGAGAAGACAAAATAATTTTGTATTTCTTAACTGTGCACGAAGATTTTATTCGTGCAAAAAATGCATATGAAAAAGATGGAATAAACGTAGAGGGACTTAACGTCATCATAAAGAACATCGAGTCCATCTTGGATAATTATGAAGTAAAAGCTATTAAAGCTGAAGGAAAGAAACTTGATCCCAAGTTGCATGAAGTGGTACAAGAGGTTGAGGAGGATAATCTCGAGGAAGGTACAATTGTAAAAGAGATCGCAAAAGGATATATTATTCGTGGGAAAGTATTGAAATACTCGAAAGTATGTGTTTCGAAAAAATTAATTAAAAAATAGGTAAAAAATATGACAGAAAGAATAATTGGCATTGATCTTGGAACAAGCAACTCAGCTGCTGCAATTGTTCAAGGTGGCAAGCCAACAATAATTCCTGCAGCTGAAGGTCAAACAGCACACGGTAAGGCATTTCCATCCGTTGTTGCATTTCCAAAAGATGGTAGCCCTATGCTTGTTGGTACACCAGCTCTAAATCAGGCTGTAACAAATCCTGAAAATACTATTACTAAAGCAAAGAGAAAGATGGGTACAGATCATATTTACAAAATTCAAGGTAAAGAATACAAACCACAACAAATTTCTGCATTTATTTTACAAAAAATTAAAAAAGATGCTGAAGCATTTACTGGCGATAAAATCACAAAAGCGGTAATTACAGTTCCTGCTTATTTTGATGATAATCAAAGACAAGCTACGAAAGATGCTGGAACAATAGCTGGGCTTGATGTAGTACGAATAATCAATGAACCAACAGCAGCCTCTCTCGCTTTTGGTCTTGACAAAGCAAAGCAGGACATGAAAATATTGGTATTTGACTTTGGTGGTGGTACGCTTGATGTAACAATAATGGAAATGGGAGGTGGTGTCTTTGAAGTAATGAGCACTTCTGGTGATACTCATCTGGGCGGTACGGATATGGATATAGCTATAATTGATTATGTCAAAGAAGAGTTCAGAAAAAAAGAAGGTATTGATCTTTCAAGTGATAAGGAAGCCATGGCACGACTTAGGGAGGCTTGTGAAAAGGCAAAGATTGAACTTTCGGGTGTAATGGAAACTGAAATAAACTTGCCATATTTCCACGAAAAAACTACGCTTCAAGTGAAATTAACAAGAGCTAAAGTAGATAGTCTTGTAACATCATTAGTTGAGAGATGCAGGTCTTCAGTTGACAAAGCAATTTCTGATTCAAAAATATCTGCTTCAGAAATCACGAAAATTGTACTAGTAGGTGGACCTACCAGAATGCCAATTGTAAAAAAGTTCGTTGAAGACGCTGTTGGTAAAAACCCAGAATCAGGAGTTGATCCAATGGAGGCTGTTGCCTTTGGTGCTGCAATTCAGGCTGGTATTATGGCTGGTGATGTGGAGAGTGATATTGTATTACTAGATGTGACACCATTGACATTAGGAATTGAAACACTAGGCGGCGTGCGTGAGCCAATTATTGAGAGGAACACCACAATTCCTACGTCGAAAGATAAAACTTTCACAACTGCCGCTGATAACCAGACTACAGTTACAATAAACGTGGTTCAGGGGGAACGACCAATGGTTGCTGATAATGTTTCTTTGGGAAGTTTCAACCTAACTGATATTCCTCCATCTCCTAGAGGAGTTCCACAAGTCAATGTAAAATTTGACATTGACGCCAACGGCATCATTAACGTAACAGCAAAGGATCTTGGAACTGGAAAGGACGCTAAAATTACAATAGAATCTTCTACAAAATTATCAGATGAAGAGGTAGAAAAATTGAAGCATGATGCAGAAAAACACGCAGAGGAAGACAAGAAGAAAAAAGAAACCGTGGATATCAAAAATGAAGCAGAAAGCTTCATCTATACGACAGAAAAATTGGTTAACCAAGATCTTAAAGACAAAATATCACAGGAACAAGGAATTAAGGCTACGGATGCAATAAAGGAGTTGAAGGAAGTTCTAAATCAAGATGTAGACCAGATTAAAACAAAACTAGATGCATTAAAAGCAATAGTTAATGAAATAACCACTGAACTATACAAAAATGCTGCTCCTCCACCAGGAACAGATCAGCAAAAAGATGAATCTAAATCTGAGGAAAAGCCTGAACCTGAACCAGAACCAGAATCTAAACCAAGTGAAGAAGAGTCCAAATAAAAACACAATAATACAAATTTTTTGAGAATGAACATCTTAGCTAATTTATACGGCAAATGATTTATTTGATCTTGATATGAGTGCTAAACGCGATTACTATGAAGTTATTGGTGTTACTAAGACATCTTCACAAGATGAGATCAAATCTCAGTATAGAAAATTAGCTTTAAAATTTCATCCTGACAGAAATAAATCGCCCGAGGCTGCTGAGCATTTCAAGGAGATTTCAGAAGCTTATGCTGTGTTAGCAGACCCAAAAAAACGACAGCTATATGATCAGCATGGACATGCTGGTGTAGACGGACGATATAGTACTGAGGATATTTTCCGTGGAGCTGGGGCTAACTTTGACGACATCTTTAGCGATTTATTTGGAGGAAGAGGCAGACAAACATACGGAGAGGGTTCAATTTTCGAGAATCTTTTTGGAGGCGGACGGGGATTTGGTGGTTTTGGAAGGCAGAGAGGCTCTGATTTACTACACGAAACTTTTGTTACTCTAGAGGATGTACTTCATGGAAAAAAAATGGATCTTGACATACCAAAAAACGTAGACTGCCCGGATTGTAATGGTACTGGCTGTTCACTTGGCACATCAAAAATAAAATGTTCAGACTGTAATGGTCAGGGACAGGTAAGAGTTAGTCGAAATATGGGATTTTCAACATTTGTCACTGTTCAACCGTGTAGAAAATGTAAGGGACAAGGAGTAACAATAGAAAAACCCTGCAGAAAATGTAAATCAGGAAAGGTAAAAGGCACAAAACACATTTCATTTGAACTCCCAGCCGGTATAGAAAACGGCGATTATGTAATCTCTGGTGAAGGTGATTCAGTACCAGACGGAGTCAATGGTGATCTAATAGTAAGGGTCCAAGTTCAACCCCATCCCCATTTCAAACGAGATGGTAGAGATATTTTTTATGATGCGCCAATATCAATGATTGATGCCAGTTTAGGTAAAAATTTGGAAGTTCCTACACTAGAAAGATATCATAAAATTTCTGTGGAGTCTGGCAGCCAGCCAAATACAATCATCAAACTTAAGGGAAAAGGGTTGCCCGGACGAGGTCTTCGTGGTAGAGGCGATCAGTATGTAAGATTGGTAATTAATATTCCAAAAAAACTAAACAAACAACAAAAAGAGCTATTGAAGGATTTTGAAGATTCTTTTGACTAGTTTTTAGATAAAAAACTGATTTCATACCTAAAATATTCATGATTTATTACGAAATCATGAATATTTGTTTAATCTAACAAAAAAGAAACTTATGCTAGGTTTTTTTCTTTCATGTTGCGGGGGTCGCCCAGCTTGGTCAACGGCGTAAGGTTCAGGTCCTTATCTCCTAGGAGTTCATGGGTTCAAATCCCATCTCCCGCATTGTTGATTATTTTTTAAACCGATAGTTGTGAAAAACTTAAAACCCAGTTGATTTACGATTATCCATGGCAAAAGTAACCCGAGTAAGTGGAAGAGGTACAAGCAGACGAACAACCGACACTAGTAAAAAATCATCATTTGCTGGCGCAGCCTTCAAGAAAAAACAGGAAGAAAGAAGAAAAGCAATAGCAGGTAAATACATCTCTACTGGAAGAGGTACTGGAAGAATGAAAGTATCAAGCAAAGCAACCAAATCCCGCTCAACTAAAGGCGTAACTAGAGTAACCGGTCGTGGAACTAGTAAAAGGAAAAGCAGAGGTTAAATTATTTTTTTTATAACCTGTTTTACCTTGTATCTTTCTTATTTTAATTAGATATTTTGAATTTTTTTTTGTAGGATATCATTAACTACCTTTCCAGAAACCTTACCCCTCACTTCTTTCATGGCAATTCCCATTAAGGTGGTTACTGCATTCTCTCCTAGCTTCCTAACAAGTTCTATGTTCTTTTGAATTATTCCATCTAAAATTTCATTTAGTTCATCTTCACCCATACTTGAAACATCTGTGCTTTGCATTGCCATTGAAACATTCTCTGATTTGCCAGACATGATGCTTTCGAAAATGATTTCTAGTGATTCCTTGGGTATTTTACCAGACGCTAACAACTCAAACGATTCTATGATGTGTTCTGGTTTTAATAGCGCCGCGTCAAGTCCCTGTCTACCCAAGTTTGTTACGCTAGAACAGAGTATAGAAGCTACAAAGTTTGGCGAGTTTTTTTTATTTTCGCAGATTTTTTCAAACAGTTCCATGTATTCCGAGTCAAAAATCTGTTCAGACAATTGGAAATTTAGATCGTATTTCTGTTGAATCTCAGCAATTGATTCATCCCATGATTTCGGAATATTTTCCACTGCGAGTTTTATTTCTTCAGGTATTACACTAATTGAAGGAATATCAGTTTCTGGATACATTCTTGATGCGCCAGGACGTGGTCTAAGAAAAATAGTTTCACCATCTTGTGTGGTAGCTCTAGTCTCAGCTGGAACTCCATTTGTTGCATCTTGAATTCTCTTTATTATAGAACCTATAGCGTAATCTAACTTTGGATCTTCACCAGCTATAATCAGAAAACCATCTTCATCTACCAATTCAAGATGTTTTCTTACCTTATCAACATCCGAATCATTAATTCCGTAATTAGGAAGCTCATCTGAATGGAAAACTCCTCCAATGCCGAAAAATCTTACAAGCTGTCCAATTTCTTTTCCCAATCTAATTCCAGAGTATGGTTCAAAACCAAACATCCCTGAAAAGTTTCTTATCCGTATCACCTTAATTTTTGCATTTGATTTTAATGCATTTTGAATTATTTTCGAGTCGCAAGCCTTGAAAATTTCAGTAACATCAAAAACATCTTCTTTTGTGATTGTTATTGATAATTTTCCAAGTTTTTCACCAATCAGAATTAGTCCATGTTGTCTTTTAGCCTCATAGCCAATTATTTTTTCCAGTTGGTCTAGCTGTTGTACGCCCTTTACTTCTACAACCCCACTATTCATGACTGAGATATTTACATCCTGTCTAATGGAGCCAATTCCTCTTTTTACCATTCTTGTTACTCTTAGCAATCTTCCAAGTGTTAGTGCAATTTCTTTAACTTCAGATGGTTTAGTGCTGACAGGTTCTAAAGCAATTTCAACTAGTGGTATACCCAAACGATCCAAACTGTAATTTCTTTCGTTTTGTTCATCCTTGAGAAGTTTCGCCGCGTCCTCCTCAAGACAAACTGCCTGGACTCCAATCTTTTTTCCATTTACCTTTAGATTTCCTCCCTGGGAAACAAGCATGGTCCTTTGAAAGCCTGTAGTGTTGGATCCATCAATAACAGTTTTTCTCATAACATGAATCTCACTAAAAATTTTAGATTCAAGCATACTGCTAATCAGTAACGAAATCTTCTTTGCATCATGATCTAGATCATGAGGAGGTTCTTCATCTTTTTCAACTAGGCAACTACTTTGAGAATTTGCATAATAGTTGATTTTCTTT
>Ga0207991_1000645_pt1 | contig 23100 bp, 10 predicted proteins | sample ETN07SmetaG_FD_185786 | JGI IMG/M metagenome (GOLD analysis project Ga0207991, IMG submission 185786) | Marine microbial and viral communities from oxygen minimum zone, Eastern Pacific Ocean - ETNP2014F14-07SV275 (SPAdes) (version 2) | ecosystem: Environmental > Aquatic > Marine > Oceanic ...
CTCAGCCTCATTCGATTGCCTCCGTGATTCGCGATACCGCCCCCACTTCTTCATCGGATAGGGTGATTGCGCCCAAGAGTCCCTCCAGCCTCGCTCGGGGAATCTCGTCGCGGTGATACAGGACGACCCACGGCTCGCCCTCCTCCAGCCGATCTCCAACTTGGACCTCGAGGATAGCACCGACCGCGCGGTCTATCTCATCGTCCAGTTGCTCGCGCCCGGCTCCCATCTCGAGGCAGACCTCGGCTAAAGCCATCGCATCGATGTCTTCGACCCAACCGTTCGCGCTTGCACACAGCTCGGTGGTCAGCAGCCCAGGATCCATCAGCCCCAGTCCTCTCATCAGCGAGGCATCGCTGTCGAAAATCGAAGTCTCGCCCCCTTGCGCCTCGACCATCTCGCAAAAACGCTCGAAGGCTGAACCGTCTTGCAGGCTGTCGTGGATCATCAGTGCTCCTGTCTGCATGTCCTCTGCCAGCCCTGTGGCCTCTAGCAACAGCCCACCTTGTACGCAAACCAGCTCCTCGAGGTCCTCCGGGCCGTTGCCGCACAGCGTCTCGACGCTCTCGAGGATCTCCAACGAGTTTCCTACTGCACAGCCCAGAGGCTGGTCCATCGTCGTGAGCACAGCCTTGGTGGCGATTCCCATGCCATTGGCAGCATCTACCATCGAGCGCGCTAGGCCGGTCGCGTCTGCGCGCTCGACCATGAATGCAGCCCTGCCGAACTTGACGTCGAGGACTAGGGCCGACAGGCCCTCAGCAGCCTTCTTCGAGACGATAGAGGAGGTGATCAGTGGGACCGATGCGACAGTCCCAGTGACATCCCTGAGGGCATACATCCTGCGATCGGCAGGGACCAGAGCGTCTGTCTGTCCGACCATCGCGACCCCTATGCGCTCGACCTGCTGACGTATCTCATCGGCCGTGCGCTCGACGCTCAGCCCCGGAATACTCTCCAACTTATCCAGAGTCCCTCCCGTGTGACCAAGTCCGCGCCCTGATATCATCGGGACCTTCAGGCCACATGCAGCTAGAGCGGGAGCGAGAACGATCGAGGTCTTATCGCCGACACCACCGGTAGAGTGCTTGTCGACAACCAGATTCGCAATCTCAGACCCCCACTCGAGTACTTCGCCTGAGTCCCTCATGGCTTCGGTGAGTGCGATGGTGTCGGCCTCTGAGAGTCCGCCCTCGAAGACGCCATGCAACCAGTCGATAACTTCGTCATCGGAGAGGGAGCCGTTCGCGACCCCGCTAACGAGGTCGCGGATCGCCTCGGACATCACTCCTCCTCTCCGAGCTCGACTCGTACCTCTTCCATCGTGCGCCCCTGGTCCAGCATCCACTGGACCTCGTCGCGCGTGGCCGACTTGAAGCCGAACCCATCGAGCCTGATGGCGCCGTGTGAACCGTCGTCGCGCCCCTCCGTGCGCGCGCGGGCGTCTTCTGCCCCTTCGTCGAAGCTGGTCCCCTTGAGAATCGCCTTGGATTCGTCAGGATCCTCGAATCTGTACCCGGAGTCATCCACCAGCACCTCGTCGGTGCCTCTCCGCGGCTGTAGGAACATCGAGGCTCCTGCCAGAACCAGGGAGACTGTCGATATCACCATCACCCAGAACAGGAATTCCGCGCCGGGTCTGGACAGCGGGTCCTCCCGGATATTCAGGAAACCCCCCTCGTCGCCTTCGTCGCCCCCATCGTCGACGACACCGGTGCCATTGTCGACGACACCGGTGCCATTGTCAACCGGCTCGCAGCCGTACTGCTCGCCGTCTAACACGCCATCCTCGTCTACATCACTGGAGATCATTGCAATCGACGGCGAGCGCATCACGCTCTGAGCGAAAATCACCTCCTCGCCGTCGAGGATGCAGTCGTCATCGGTGTCGTTGTCCATCGGGTCTCCTCCGAGTTGGAACTCCTGCAGGTTGTTGAGCCCGTCCTCATCAGGGTCCAGCGACTGCTCGCTGAGCGCTGTTCCGAGCACGGCTGCGGAGTGCCGGTTCAGGCCGTACTGCTCCTCCCACTGGTCTGGCATCAGATCGCCGTCCGAGTCGGTGGTCGGATCGAGTCTGTTCCAGTCCTCCTCGAACGAGGCGAGGTAGTCGGAGGCCAGCGCCTCGTGGTGGAAGAGCACGCCCATCTCGCGGTTACGCAAAGCGGCGCTCGAGCCCCAGTTCATGCTGCCGACGAGGACGCTCTCGCCGTCGATTATGGCGCCCTTGTTGTGGAGTTTCACGATGCTGTCGGAATATGCCATCAGTCGCGCAGTCGCATCCAGTCCCTCGGTGGCGTTCCAGTCGGTGTTGAACATGTGGATGGTGTCGCGAATCTCTTCGTCCCACTCGGCGTAGTAGCCGTTCAGCATCAGTCGGACGCTGACGCCGCGCTGCGCCGCTTCGTGCAGCGCAGCGATGATAGGGTTGTCCCCGAAGCCCCAGTACCAGTCGAGGTCGAGGTACTGCACCGAGAGCTCGATGGAGGCCTCGGCAGAGTCAATCATTGCGACAATGCCATCGACGCAGTCATCGGGGCAGGTCATCAGTTGGGCGTCGAACGGCCCCTGGTGAGCCGGAGTGGCAGTCGTGCTGCCGTCGTGCACCGGCTCGTACAAGACCCAGTCGAAGGTAGGCGCGTGCTGCGCGCCGTGAGGCTCGATGTGGAGGTGGTTGGTGTTCTCGTCCCAAGCCATTCGAGAAAGTACTAGCTGGGCTGCTGTCTCGGAGTTCAGTATCGCCGACCACTCGCGGTTGCCGATCCCGTCGGGAGGCACGCTGGTGTCCTTCCAGTTGCCGGATGAGATCCAGACGCTCTCGCCGTCTCTGACCGCCACTTTGCTGTGAATGTACGCGTAGGGTGAACTGATTAGCGTGGGATCTTCCATCCAGAGCACCGTCGCCCCGGCGTCGTTGAGGCTCTGGGCGTGGCCTCTCTGGTTGTTCACGGTGCTGCTGCCGTCCAGGATACCCTCCTCCAGCAGCAGAGTCACACTCACGCCCCTGTCTATTGCGTCCAGCAGGGCGTGAGTGAGGTCCGGGCTCATGAACTGGTAGACGTGCAGGTGAATCGAATCCTCGGCGGAGCCAATCCACTGTATCAGGTCGTTGAAGGCAGTATCGGGGCCGATGGATGCTGAGGCGGTCGAATCGGCTTCTGTCGTGAAGTGCCCGCCGTCGCAGAAGGTCGAGGCCCCGATTCGAATCCACCTCTCCTCCCAGTCAGCTCCCGAGTCGGTGTCTGGGTAGTCCCCGCATCCAGACCCGCGCATCAGGATCAGTCCGGGGGAGCCGTCCCCCGGTACCGATATCGCAGCCCCGGTCCAGCCGTCGATCTCAGCGATGCCACCACCGAAGGCGATCGCATCTACCACTGTCCCGTCGGGCGCCTTGAGCTGCAGCGCGCTGCCAGAGTCGACAAGCCACGGCATATTGGTCAGCGCGACGTTCCCGTCCAGCCCCACTATGCCACCGTCGGCGAGCAGGTTAGGGGGGTTCTCGGTCAGTACCACCGATGCACCGGCATCGATGGTCAGGTCATTGACAGTTGATATCCAAGGCTCAGTCGAGCGGATTCGCTCTATGGTCCAGCCGGCAATGCTGACCGGCGAGTTGCCTATATTGGTGATTTCAAGCCAGTCGTTGTCTCTGTCCGGGACCTCAGCTGGCATGATTCGAGTGAACTTCAGTGTGTATTCTCCGTCCCACTCAACGGGCTCTACAGGGGGCTTCCACAGCCAGACCATGTTGTTCTGGTGCTTGCCGGTATCTTCTCCGACGAGAACCCGCCCGTCGTCGAGCACGGCGAGGTTGTCCGGCCCGGCGAGGTTGTTCGCATCGCACTGGTCGGGCGAGCTGCCGCTCGAGTACGGCCCTCCCACTATGGCGGGCTCGATTCTGCTGATGCCCCAACCTGACTCGACCGGCATCCTGTAGACGATGCCGCAACGGTTCTCTGAGACGTCAATGTCACCCTGTCCGTCACTCATGTCGTAGCGGACGTCCGACATAGCGAGGTAGAGGTAGCCGGGAGCATCCGGATTGAAGACGACCCCCTCCATCTTGTTCCACTCGTCACTGGCTCCGATGGCTCCGGCGGCCTTGCGTGACTCGAGGAAGGCGACCCTGTCGTCGGCTGCCGACTCGATGGTCCCATCGCCATCGAGGTCATCGTTCAAGCGCCCCTCGGCCCAATCGTTGATCTCGGATTCGGTGATGTACGAGTTCTGGCCATTGGCGTAGTCAGAGACGGTTATCCCGTCGTACTGGTCCACCCAATCCCTGATCTCGGAATTACTGGAGGAGGCCATTTCGAGCCACTCCACATCGAATCCGGTGGTGGCTGAGTCGCTGCTGTCATCCTGTGTGACTTTGGCGGCGTACAGCGTACCTGCACTGAGGTCTCCGGCTGTGTCTGCGACGAACTTGAACAGCACCGTGTCATAACCGTCATCGGAGAGGTAGACTGTCCTATCGTCGGGCATGACCTGCGCGTTCTCGTGCGAGAAGCGACCCATGGCCATATGCTTGACAAGGTCGCCCGAGGCCGTGGCTGGATTCTTGATCTCGACGATGTAGCCGTAGTCGTAGGGGTTGGGGTAGTAACCGAGGTAATCTTCCAATTCCACCTGATCCGAGTGGTAACTGTAAGTCGGGTCGTTCCAGTTCTCGGTGTCGTCGAAGTAAAGCTCCTCGGAGGCCAGCGGCGTGCCCCACGGGCTCATGGTCCCGAAGCACAGCACCCAGCCGCCGCCAATTGCGCTGAGGTCACGCATCATCCCGCCGAGGACGTCCCATCTGTTCGCCGCGCTGTTCCACTCAATCAGGATCTGGCTGATTCCGGCGGGCCGGTCCTCCCATGTGGTGTACAGGTAACCCCTGGTCCCCTGGGGGTTGAGCGGTACGAAGGCGTTGAAGTCCGGCTTCTCGCTCACGAACAGCAGGTCCCCGTCATCGGCAGCGTAGACTCCTCCCGCGACGCCGCCCTCGGACAGAGCATCGCCGTTCTGGAACAGGTGCTGGTACTGGCCGTAGGAGAGCCTGATACTCGTCTTCTCCGCGAGGTCGGCCGGTAGAGCCAATTCGGGGACGCTGTCAGGAAGGTTGTTCCAGTCAACGCCCTTGACAACGCCTACAGTGGCGTCCATGTAGTTGTCATCGGGGTGCATGGCGTTGACGAAGAAGTTGCCATTCGCATCTACGTACATGCCGGTGACCTCGGCATCATATGGCATCGTCATGATTCGAGTCAGTGAGGGAGGAGTCGAGTCATCACCTCCACCCCCACCACCGCCGGTAGCTTCGGAGTTCTCCGCTCCGGGGGTGTTCTCCTCCGAGTCGATCCAGTCTGCTGTCGCATCGGACGGATTCGGTATCTTCGAGACTCCGTTGGAAGCCTCTCCGGAGGTCACAGTATGGACAGTCACCCCTCCTGAGTCCTTGAGATCGAGAGTCTCTCCGGCGTTGTTCAGGCGCAGGGTGCCGACCTCGTTCTCGGCGATCACAGCGTAGGCCCCAGCGGCAAGGACGTAGGGAGTGGCGAGCTGGTCGAAGCCGACCCAGGTGCCGGCATCGAGCGGGTGTATCCAACCGCCGACATCTTCGAGGGTCCAGTTCTCCAGACTGAGTCCGACCGAGCCGGAGTTGTATAACTCGACCCACTCGCCGTTCGGGAACAATCCTTGGTCGGAGCCGTCAGCGTTAGGCATCATCTCGTTGATGCAGATGCCCGAGCAGGTCGTGGAGCGGCTGGAGGCGCTTCTGGAAGGGGTGGTTTCGCTCAGCCCACCAATCAGGACCGGCGACAGCGACATCAGCACCAGGAGGGCCAGTGAGAGGGTCGCTGCACTACGTCTGGAGCGACCACTCATCGTGCGTTGCTGCCTACCGACATGGGTTCAACCCTTCGTGCATGCGGGCCCGCAGCCGGCAAAGCCGGCTGATCGCGGGAACTGAGACACAGCGTCGCTACTCTTCCTTCCTAGAGGCCATCCCCATCCCGCCGTAGGAGAGCAGGCCGATGCCGGCGACGTAGAGGAGCGCAGCGATGTAAGGGAATGGCATCAAGGCCTCGAGCTCGCAGTCGCCCCTGCCACCGAAGTCGGTCCACCATGTAGTGCTCATGTGATCGATCACCGTGCACTTGAACGAGGCAGCATCCTCATCACCAATCTCGCTGAAGGTGTGGATCTCGAAAACTGCTTGTACATAGGACGCGTCGGGATCACCGTCGCCGTCGGCGTCGCTGAAGTCCGGGTTCATGGCACCAGACCACCTTAGGTCGAGGTAGAACCTAGCCATCACCTTGCCGTACATGGCTACGTTCGTCACCGGCTCGACCTTGATGTCGACAGATGCTCCGAAGTAGATGGGCAGAGCACCTGGCAGGACGTCCACGAAGGACCCTGAGCCAACCAACTTGGCCTGTATCTGGTTCTCGGCGGGATTCAGGTCTATCCTGTGCTCCACCATCTCGATTCCCTTGTAAGTCACGGTCTCGCCCACTTCGGTCTGAGCTACTGAGTATCCAACTAGGTTGACGCTGAACGACTCGTCAGCATCGGCGATGCCGCCTATCGTACCAGCAGTTATTGTGTTCGCGTTGCCGACGTGGTCCGACAGGAGGCCGTATGTCGCCTCCTCCATGTGAGGAGCCCTCCAAGGCAGGTGCTCCGTCATTCCGTAGGTCTCGTTGGCCTCGCACTCGACTCCGTACTCGGCATTGCCGTCGGCGTCGAGTTTGAAGTCGCACAACCCGTCCCCGTCGGAGTTGATGTACCCCTCCATGACGGCATGCTCGGCTGTACTCAGATCGTCAACGCTGGTCGGGATCTTCATCTGGTAGACAGAGAAGTCACCCGTGCTCTTACCTCCAGATCCGTAGTACGTCTCGTTGGTCTCGAGTTTGACCCAGCTGTTCTCCTCCCCAAACAGCCCTACCAATACCGAGTCGCTCCACCCGTAGAGCCAGTTGTTGATTGACTGGGTGGTCCATGCCGAGGCACCGTATTGGAAGGCCAGCAGCGCCCCTATCACCTGCTCGAACATGAAGTCCTTGACCCAGCTCCTCAGAGCCGCAGCATCGCTTTCCGAGATTCCGTAGAGTCCCGCGACGTATGCATCATCCCAGGTGTGTACGGTGCCTCCCATGGCGGAGCCTTCTGGGCCTGTCGGCAGTGAGACTCCCGAGAACTCCCCGTAGATGAACTTAATCGCGAAGTCGCCGGTCAGTGCGTATTCCGAATCGTACAGGATCTCCCGTACTTTCTCAGCGCTGAGGTCCACGGTCCCTTCGTATTCCCCTCTGTTGAGGCCGATTGAGATGTAACCTCCAGCTACCGGCTCCTCGGAACCGAAGGAGAGTTGCCACCAGCTGTCGGCGTCGTTGGTCCCGGAGCCTCCCACGAGGATCATCGGGAAATCGGCAGGTGTACCGAGCATGCCGATCCACGCTCCGCCCCAGTCAGCGAGACCGAGGAGTTGAGTCAGTCCGATGCTGTACGTCACCATCGTGTCGAAAGCATTTCCCTGAGCGCCTAGAAGGAAAAGGGCCACGCCGAAGAGCGGGATTCCTCCGAAGTCGCTCTCCATGAGCATCCCGTTGTTGGGGTCGGATCCCTCAGTGCCGAACAGCACGTTGTTCAAAGCGTCAGGGTTAGGGATATCGACTCCACTGACCTCGGCGAGACGCTCTCGCCAATCCTCAATCGAGTCGATGTCTTTCCCTCCGCCCATCGCGACGAAGTTGGTGCCGGCCATGGCGTAGACGGCCCAGTCGATCGCAGCCATTTCCTCAGCACTCGCGTCCGAGTATCCGTACAGGGCCGCTCGTACCGGCGTCGTGGCCTCGCTAGGCTCACCTATCCCTGCCGCCAGCATATGGCCGATACCGTGGTCTGGATGGAGTGATGTACTGCCATCCCTGCAGGCGGAGTCGCCTATCAGCGCTATGCAGGATCCCGTAGACGGGTCGACGGCGCTGTACAGTATGCCGTCCGCGTAACTGGCGAAGTCAGGGTTGGCGTCACTCGCACCGCTCTGGGCGAGCCAGCCGTCGTAGGCCCCCCTGAGCACGGCCGCCGAGGCCATCGCTTCAGCAGTGGGCATGTCGACGCCTGTCGAGTTGATCTGCGCAGCGGCGCCTGCAACCAGTGTCTCTGCGTACTCGGCGGCCCAGATGCTGGGCGCCCTGTTCTGCAGGTCGTTGATCTGCATCTGCTGGGCGAAGCCGGCCTTGGCGAAGATCTCACCATATTCTATCCCGGTAGCTAGTCCGGCCATCCTCTGCGTGTTCCAAAGGATGTTTGCATTTGTCAGCTCGTAATCTCCCGAGATCGATGCGTGCTCGTTGCCGTCGTCATCCATCCATGTGCAGTTTTCGCACCATTCGAATGAGTCGTACTCGGAGTATGTGATCGTCCCATTTTCAGCGTCGAAGTCGAGGAGCTCCTTGGTCGTCGTCACGGTGTAGATGAACGGACCCATCTTCTCAAACACGGCGACTTCATCATCGAGGCTAGCACCGGGATTCGTCAAGTTGTAGGCGAAGTACGATCTCTCGCTGGTCTGGACGAGCCACTCTTCGTCCTCCCAGTCGGAAGCATCGTCCCTTCCTTCGACAATCAGTTCCTCGACTCCGGCTTGGACGTTGCTTGCCACTACGCCGGTCAGGACGAACATGTTCAGGCTGACCAGTATTATTCCTGTGAGCATCATTGCTATCGATTTGTTGCGGTTCATGGTATGCACTCTCTACGCGCGCACACATGGGCGTGCGAGATAAGTGTTGCACTCCTATTCAAACCCAAAGAAACGCGTTACTGAGGCTCAAATGAAGCCGAATCCGTCGAATTCGCGCGCGAACGTGTACATCATTATCGGGACCAGGATAATCCCCATCGCGTGGCTGCGTCTGATCCCTATCCTAGGTGGCATCAGCCCCATCCCAGTGCCTATGATAAGAACCCCCAGCCCTATCCATCCGGTGGACAGCCAGACGAGTATCGCAATGAATCCGGTGACCACGAATACCAGGGTCCCAAGAGGGACGATTTCGTGCATCCTGAGCATCCCCTTGCCGACCTTGATCATCACCGGCACCGCGAACAGGCCCGAGGCGATCGTGATGCCGAGTAGGCGGATGAAGTCAGCGGGGGGCTCGACGGCGTTCCACCTGTCTATCGGGTACATCATGTTGAGAGCGAGCGCAGCGCCCGAGCGCGGTCTGCCGACCATGTACAGGAACCCAAGAACCATCACCGTGACAGCGGTGTTCACCGAAGACAGCACGGCAATCACCTCGAGGTCCTGCTGCTGGCTCTGTGCGCCGAGGTCGAGGTCGGGACTCACCCCTGCCTCGGAAAGCGCCTCGCTGAAGATCTCGCGCTCCTCGTCCGAGAGGTCGTCGAGGTCCCCTATGTCCAACGGAGATGCCTTCGGCACCTGACCCGGTTGGATTCCATGTTCGAAGTCAGCCGGGATGTAATCGGGATCGGTCAGTTGACCCCACAGATTGCGCATGCTCATCACCACCACGGTGGCTTGGGCGGCGGTCATTCCCGGCAGGATTGCCATTACAGAGGAGACTATCGCAGACAGGAATGTGGGTACGGCCAAGGGTCTCCACGGAGGCATCTCCCAGTTGGCCTCTTGCGGGGGGATCTCGGAAGTCGTGACGTAGATGTCAATCAGATTGGCTATTCCGAACAAGCCGGCCAGTCCTGGGAACAGCAAGGTGGCTGAAGGCATGCCGATGGGAGAGCGTCCGGGCAACTCGAACACCGCCCAGCCATAGAACCCCGTCAGCAGGAAGAAGAAGGTAGCCGCCAGCATGCCCGCGGTCCTCGAGCTTGAACCGAGCCTCAGATCGAGGTTCTCCCACCTGCGGTGGATGTTGAACTTGCCAACAGGTATGTTGAACTCGATCTTGCGGGGCAGGGGGACAACGAGCCTGCTGGTGAGCCTCTGAGCCCAGTCAGGCCATGCCAGACGGGTCGTCTCGGTCATGATGAGGAACATCGAGATTAGGAGCAGCAGCCAAGGCAGGACGTCCCGGCTGGATTCATAGAGCCCCAATCCCGGATTCTCCCCGAACAGCAGCCTCGCTACTATCAGCAGCGGTATGGACATCAGCATGCCCATTTGCGAGCCTCGCGCGGAGTACGCAACTCCTTGCGCGGCCTGCCCTGAGATCAACATCCTGTGTCCGGGCAGGAGAGCGAGCGCCATGTTGTCGTCTGGCGCGCCGATAAGCGCACTCGGGATGTAGTTCAGGAAGGTGTGGACGGTGCCACAGGCCACGATGATGCCGGCGATCGCGTCCAACGGGATTCCTACAGCAACCGCCACAGGTGAGAGACTCAGTGCAATCAGGGCCACGTTGTTGACGTGGAAACCGGGAATCAGCCCGGTCAGGCAACCCAGCATGATGCCGAACAGGTAGGAGCCAATCAGCCACCCGAAGTCGACAAGCATTGGGTCCAAAGGAATCACCTCATCGAATATCGATGCAGAATTGAGCGGAGTTGCCAACCGAGTCCTCAGTCATGGTGAGTCGGCCGGCCCAGTCTATGGGCTCGCCGATCTGCTCCTGTTGGCTGGCCTCGCTGCCGTCACCCAGAAGACAGACCTTCTCATTGGAGCCCGAGCGGGAAATCCACTGGTCACCGTTCTCGTCCATCACCGCTTCGCCGGTGATCTGCACGAGTTTGCCGATGTCCCATTTCCATGAGTTGTAGCCGTCGCCCCAGTTCAGCACCGAGGCGTCCGGGGCCTCGCCGAGCAGCCAGGATCGAGCCTCGAGGACGATCCTGCCCTCGCCTTCCGACCACAGTACTGTGGCGTTGAAACGAATCGCCTGATCGGCCTCAATCCACTCAGCGTGCTCTCCCACGAACTCTATCCTGAGTTTTGTCTCGCGATCGTAGTAGCCAGGGCCGTCGCCGACGTAGCCCTTGTCGTAGTCCGGCGAGATTGGATCGGTGATCCAGCCCTCGAACTGGTAACTGTTGCCGATGTATGCAAAGGGATCCTCGACGACTTCCTTCATCGTGGTGATGTCGTCGCCGAACTGCCCTGCAGGGTGCTGCAGAGCCTCGACGTATCCCCTGTCGAGGCAGACTTCGGCTTCGTCGGTCGACCATGCCAGTCTACCACCCCACTCCCCCGACTGCCCCGAGATGTTGTTCTCGAGGTCCTCGGGAGAGGGCAGCATGCAGAGTCTGTCCGTCGGGGCGTCACCGTGAATCCACCAATCGTCGCCATCATTCACCACGATGCCGTCGATGATGACCAGCTTGCCGACTTCGTAGGTCAGGGTGTACGGCTCCGTCTCCCAGTCGATGTATACGGTCTCTCCCTGCGAGAGCACCTCGATCTCGGTGGCCTGCACTAGGAGCCTCCACCGGTAGGATCGCTCGTCGAACTGCAGCCACCCGTTGACGATGACGTGGCTGCCGGCCTCGACCCACTCCATTACGCGACCCTCGACCTGCATGTACAGCAGGTGGTCGGCGCCGCCGTAGACTTGATTGTCCATTACGTAAAGCGAGTGGTATGTCACGTCCGGGGCGAGCGACTCGCTGAGCCAGCCGTCGAGCGTGATAGACTGGTTAGCGAAGGCTTGGGGGTTCCGTCCGACCTCGACCAGTTTGGTCTCGGTGAACTCGATCACCCGATTCTTAGCCACTATGGCACCGTAACCGTTCGACTGAATCCATATCCTGCCGTTCCACTCGGACACCTCTCCTTCGACTGTGACCACCGTGCCGATCGGGGGGACATCGTTGTTCCAGTCGACATTCCAACGCACCTTCGCGACTGAATGCCCGTCGATCTCCTGCACCTGCAGGTCTATCCTGTCGGCACCCTCCCCGTACGGATCGCGGATGTAGCTGGTGAGCACACCCTCAATCTTCACCGTCTCTCGAGGGTAGTTCCGTATCTCGTCAATCTCTATCATGTCTGGTTCCCTTATCACAGCGTAGAAGTTCATCGCCGAGACAAGGAGAAGCGATGTGAAGAACATCACCCAAAGCTTTGCCATGGCCCCCCACGTGCGGCCTCCGTGCTTCAAGGTTGAGAGCGCGGCCTTTCATAGAATGCAATGAGAGCCGAAGAGAAGGTTCATTTCGCAAAGCACTGCGAGAGAGTGCAGGGACCCGTAGCTCAGTTGGTTAGAGCGCTCGGCTCATAACCGAGTGGTCATCGGTTCAAATCCGGTCGGGTCCACCTCCCCCTCTCCTCAGACAGCGTTTCAATCGACGTTTTTCGCGTACGCAACGTGCGAAGCCTCAAATACAGTCCGAGGGGGCCAAATTGCTATGGCTAAGGCACGCTCGGTCAGACCGGCCCTGATGATCCTGGCAGTATATTTTCTGAGCACATGGGTAGGAGCCGCGGCTGTTCAGGCCCAAGGGCCTGTCCCCGACATCACTCTGAGTTGCCAACAGCCTCAGCCAATCGAAGTCTATCCGGGTGCCACTAGAATCACCATCATCGACTGCTCTCTGGAGAACCCGACCATCCACCAGGAGAAAGTCAACGTACAGATTCAGTCCGGCGCGCTCGCCGCAGCCGGCCCAGCCTCGATGACTGTCGGCGCCCAGTCCGAAGTCTCCTTCCAGGTCGTCGCTAGGGCCGAACTCAGGATGCCTGAGGGATCCCAGATCATCAGCATCACCGCCGAGGTCGTCCAGGCCGACGGAATCACTTGGGTCGGAACCCCGACCACATACAAGGTGCTGGCAGTCATCAGGCAGTTCAGCCGACTCCGAGTCGCCTCCGAGGTAGCCTTCCTCCAGCTCAGGCCCAAGGTCGATTACATGCTGGTCTTCGACGTCTACAACGACGGCAACGCGATGGACAGGTTCAACGTCGGAGTGGACAACTACGATGATTTGAACGACGAGGGCTTCCAACTCAGCATACCATTAGTCTCGGTTGAGATCGAATCGATGTCTCCAGCGGAGAAGATCAGGGTGCAGATGAGGACCCCGAAGAACCAGGGTTGGACGGACAAGTACTTCTCGTTGATGTTCAAAGCCACGTCAGAGTATTCCGTGAGAACCGAAGGCATACCTAATTATCAGATTCAGACCATGACGATATACATCAGAGGCGTGTACTTGCCGGGCTTCGAGCTTATGAGCACCATGATGATCACGACTCTGGCCGCTGCTGCAATCGCCGGCAGGCATCGGGACGATGACGACGACTCAGACGAGCCCAGAGTCCTTGATGCCCGCCTGTTCTAACCCGGAAAGGCAACCTCCCTCGCCCGCCGTCAACGGGTTGATAACCCACAGGTGTGACGTGGATACCGTCTATGGGGCGCTTTGAATGAGTAACGGCGGTCTGCTGCAGAAGGCTATGGACCAGCAAGACGATGCCGATGGTGTAGAGGCAATCCTCATCACCGCAGAGAGTACTCCTGCAGAAGACATGCCGATTTCGAAGGTACTCTCTACGCTGGCTGTATTCGCACTCCTCCCGATGGTCTTGCTAATGTGGTTCGGTATTTACTTGGATGTCATTCCTCTGAGCATACTGTACCCTCTGGTGTCCCTCGTAACGTTGGTTGTTGTCTGGCGGCAACTGGATATCGGTCTGCCCGCTTCAGCCGGAGGCACTGGCGTTCATGCAACCAGAGCTGTCATCGTCGCAGGTGCTTACGCCGTCATGCTGGCTTCTCCGTTGATACTCGGTAACATCCTAGTCGGAGAGATGTCACTAGCAGAGGTCGAGTTCAGCGACGACGGGTCTACCATGGAGATTAAGATCCGCCAGAACGGGGGGTCCTCGACAGCCGTGGACGCTCAGATCTCTATAGGCGATTGGTCAACTGTTGAACCACTCTCGATAAACAGAGAAGATGGTTTTGGGGACTACGGTAGCATCACACTCACAGTATCGGAGTTCTACCAATCCAACGCACTGCCTTCGAACACTTACCTACTGACAGTTACTGTCGAAGGCCTAGAAATGTCAACCACTCTCGACTCCGCCAAGCTCTCTCGCACAATCACCGATGTCCAGAGTTCCACAGCCGCAGCATTCAGCACCGACGACGACGACTGCGGAACCAAGGACAGGTGTGTCGTAGGGGTGGTCCTGACGGCTTGGGTCGGACTGGACACCCTCGGCGATAACCCTCCAGCACCGATGCACCTGGCCGAGTACACACTCCAAGCGACAATGTACTATTCAGGCTCTAATGTAGCCATAGCCTACCCAGAGGTCACGGTAGTAGACACCATCGCCTCCTGGGATTCCAGCGGTGGACAGTACGGCTCTGGCTCGGCGATTGTCGGGGACTGGGGCTCGGAGATTTCTCTCGAAGGCTCCGAATCCGATGTAATGCTCAATGCGAAGTACATACCAATCTCCGATTGGGATGAGAATGACTACGGGTGCTACAGCTTCGTGGTCGAAGTCACCCAGCAAGCACCATGGGCTCCGACAGACTCGGTTGTTTCGCACACCTCGCACTATGAGTATGCGGAAGAGGGAGCGGGTGGAGAAGATCCAAACAACACCGATGAGTCCTGGACCAAGGTCACCAGCTGCGACTAGTCTTCGTCCCGTGAGTAACTGAGAATTTCTTCCTCGGTCTCGACGATGGCATCTGAAGCACGCCTCAGCATGGTCGTTACCGCGATGCCCACCGCAACTATGATCGCAGCGAGGAGAGGCAGGACAGGTAACGAGTCCTCCTCTACCGGCTCAGTCCAGGTCATCACTCCGGTGGTCGTCGATCCACCTCCGAAGGAGTCCTCGTCAACCAGCTGAAGAGGGGTGAGGATACGGCAGGTGAGTGAGGCTTGGCCTGCCACGGAACTGCGCCAGCCGAATTGGACTTCCACCGACTCTCCTGCGTCTATTCGAGCCTCCTGATAACCGCCGATGTCTGCTGCTGCCACCGTCTCGGTGACGTTCCCATCTTCGTCGATGGATGCCACGGTGGCATCGCAAGTGAAGTACAGCAGAGCTGAGGCAGTGCCTCTGTTCGCGATGCGCGCGAGGACGGGCACCGACTGTGAAGTGGACCTGGCGTTCTCATCTCCCACTATTTCCAAGGATTCCCACTCGATGTTCGGAGTCCCGGAATTGAGTTGTATGCTCTGATCCCAAGTCAGGGGCATGGGTCCACCGCCGTAGTTTCCGATCCCCGACGACTCCGGGTTCCAGGAGGTTACGTAGGTGATCACATCGATTGTGGCTGCTTCGGTCCAGACGGTGCCATCCGAGTAGCCTATCTCGACTACCCTCTCCCGCCCGCCGTCGACCAGAGCAGTGCCGTTCTCGTCGCTGAATATCTCCTGAATCGCCTCGCTCGGACCGATTCCGCTGACGCTCAGGATGACGTACTTCGCATCGAGTTGTATCGACTGCCCGGAGACTCTCCGCTCCCATCTGTCGATTAATCCACCTGATCCGGACACGTCATCACCCCAGTAGATGGTGGAGCCGGGACCTCCTCTGACATCGTGGTCATCTAGGCTGCCGCTGAATGCCGTGACTCCTCGCAGGTCGATTGTCCCCTCGTTTCCAAGTAGCACGGGCCCTAGTCGGTCGAAACTCGAGTCGTCGGCGCTCATCGAGCCGCCGATGGTCATCTGCCCCCCTGAGACAGTGGAGTCCACTGAGCTCAGAGTGCCATCGACCTGTATCGAAAACCCAGGGTCACCAGCGGTCTTCATGTTCACCGATTCAAGGTCAGTGCCCAGGATGGTCGTGCTCCCTCCGTTCTCAATCCCTATTGTGATCGAGGCTACTGTGACCGAAGTCGACGAGAATCCGGTGAGTCCTATCCAGACGTCCCCGGCTCCGGCTTCGAAGGAGAAGGTGTGGGATGAGCCGTTTAGGTTGATTACTTCGTCGCCAATGTGGGCGCCGTCTCCGAAGTAACTGTCGTCATTCATCGCCATCATAGTGACGTCGAATGCCCCCTCTATGCCTTCTCCCGGGACCATGAACTTGGAGCGGTTCGACTCGTCCCAGTATCCCATGCTGGCGATTGCTGTCGGTGGGTTGTCTGCGAGAAGCCCTGCATGATTCAATGTGAGTGCGCCCCCCTCCTCGATGATGATACTGGACCCATCGGACACGGTGGCATCGGCGCTATTCACGGTCAGGTGGCCACCGCTGACAATTCTGACCGTGCCTTCGACCGTCTGGTCGTCAGCCCAAGTCACATTCGCCCCAATCACAGTCTCTGCCCCGTCGGCCGAGGCAGCAGGGAGGTAACACAGCAAAGTTGCAGAAACCATCAGGAGTACTTGCAGCGCGGCCACGCGTCGCATGATGCGAACAATTCACATGGTCATGAATAGTTTTGCCCGCCATTAGTCGGATAGGGTTCATTCGTTGTCTACGTTTGGCGGGCCCGTGGACGTGTTGCCGCCCTTCCCCGCGCCCGACCCCACGGCTTTCGCGCTGAACATCCTCTCCGTGCTGATGATGTACGGGCCGTTCTACCTCGCTAACACCGGCGCGATGCTGTTCGGCAAGTGGATTCCCGACAGGCTGGGATTCAGCAGTGTCATCATCGACGGAGGCAGGAATTGGAAGGACGGATTTCGCCTCCTCGGAGACGGCAAGACATGGAACGGTCTCCTCGGAGGTGCTGTCTTCAGCGGCCTGCTGACCATGCTCACGCATCATCTGTGGTCCGAGAGGCTGCTTCCGGACGCGCGCCCGTTCGTCGACCCCACCTTGCTCATCGAGTCCGACGACTGGTTCTGGGTGGGCGGTGAGTGGGGGACGGTTTTCGCCATGGGCTTCACACTGGGGCTAGCTTGCATGCTTGGTGACACGGCAGGCTCGTTCATTAAGCGCCGTCAGGGCCTGAAGCGAGAGGGCGATGAGAGCTCACAGGCCGCCCTGCTAGACAGCGCGCCGTTCGCCATCGCAATCTTCGCCGCCGCCTTCACGTTGTTCGACGGGCAGATTATCACCCATGAACAGCTGCATGAGGAAATTGTCGCCCTGCTGGTGCTGACTCCCGTAATCCACAGGCTGTCCAACCGGCTCGGATACAGGCTCGGACTCAAGAGCGTGCCCTATTGAGTCTGAGCCAGCGGCTCGGAATCCATTATCGTCCAGCCCACCCGCGCAGGGTCATGACAGGGATGACCGTGCTGGTTGTCGGCGGCGGCGGGCGAGAGCACGCGCTGGGAATCGGCTTGGCTACCAGCGACTCGGTCGCATCCGTGCATACGGCTCCTGGCAATGCGGGAACTGCGATGATTGGCACCAATCACGCCATTTCAGCCAGTGACATCGAGGGGCTCATCTCACTTGCCGAGGAACTGGATGCGGGGCTGGTTGTAGTGGGCCCCGAGGCTCCACTAGTCGATGGCCTGGCTGACTCGCTGCGGGCCAAGGGCATACCCTGCTTCGGACCTCATTCGGAGGGTGCGCGACTCGAGGGATCGAAACTCCACGCTAAGCGTCTGATGCAGTCGCTGGGCGTGCCTACCGGTGGTTGCATCGTCGTCGAGTCGGCTGACGAGATTGACACGGCACTCGACTCGTTCGAGCCTCCTTGGGTGGTCAAGCGCGACGTGCTCGCTGCCGGCAAGGGGGTCACAGTGACCTCCGAGAGGCGGCAGGCAGCAGAGGCACTGTCTTTCGGACTGGAGTCCGACGGGTTCGTTCTGCTCGAGGAGCACCTCTCCGGCGAGGAGGCATCGGTGCTCGTGATGATGGACGAGTCCGGATACGTCTGCCTGCCTCCGAGCCAGGACCACAAGAGGGTCGGCGAGGGAGACACCGGCTCGAACACCGGTGGCATGGGTGCCTATGCTCCCGCACCCGTTGCGACTCCTGCGGTATTGCAGAGGGTGGTCGACGAGGTCGTCGTCCCGATGCACCACTACTTGAGGAACCAGGAGACCCCTTACCGAGGCTGCCTGTACCTAGGTCTGATGATCAGTTCAGAGGGAGCACCGGGGGTCATCGAGTTCAACGTTAGATTCGGAGATCCGGAGACGCAAGTCACCGTGCCTCTGATCTCGAGCGATCTCGCCGAGTTGCTGCTAGCCTGCGCAGAGGGCAGAGTCAGCGAGACCGAGGTCGAGTTCCACACTCACTCGGCGGCCACGGTGGTCCTCGCCTCCGAGGGCTATCCTGCATCGTCGGCAATCGGACGAGTCATCTCCGGCAGTGAGGTCAGTCTGGAGGAGGGAGAGATTAGCGGCTTCGTCCACTATGCCGGGGCGGGCTTCGACGAGGGCGGAAACCTCGTGTCGAGTGGAGGCCGCGTGCTTGCTGCCACAGGCGTCGCTCCCGACTTGCGGAGCGCCGTCGGAGCAGCATACGAGGTGATGGAATCCATCCAACTGGAAGGCTCTCACTACCGTTCTGATATCGCTTACCGTGCTCTATAGGGCGGTTTGAGTTCATATTTTCTCGAGTCGGAACTAGCAACCATTCTACGAATGGTTATAACAGCCAGTCAAATCGGCGCGACGCTGAGCCTTCAGGCTGAACACGGTGATTGATGATGTACGACAATATCGGTGCAGCAGGAAGCGCGGTCCCAAGCTCGGGCCTCGCCTCGGTCCCGGCGGTGCTGGCAACCTTGCTAGTGCTGTTCCTAGGTGCCGACTACGCTGCAAATGGAGCAATGGAAAATGACGGATATGCGCAAATCCTGATTCTGCCCGCCGTAGCCGCCCTCGCGGCTGCTTTGGGCAGAACCGGTGCTGTGGCGTCCCTCGGAAGCCACACCATGCACCGTGCCATGGTTACGTCGTCCTTCATCGCTGCGGCAGTGATTATCTCGATGGCATACGAATTGTTCGGGAGCGTAGGAAACCTAGGCGCTTTCACATTCGCTTTCGTAGGAATATCGACCTTCTTTCTGGTATTATCCAGCAGGAGGGAGGAGTCGACTATACTGCTGGCAACAGTAGTCGGATTCCATCTCGGGATTTCCCACGCCGCCAACTCGGCGATGGACCTGAGCACATGGGCCGGAAACCCCGAGGACCTGATCGACGTCGAGCGGGCTGCTGCTGCCTCGGTCTTCTTCGCCTTCTGGGCCGTCTCGATAGTCGCTGGCGCGATGATGGCCATCCTCTTCAGGGGAAAACTAGACTCTGCTGGCAACGGCTCTTGGTTCGAGGATCTTCCGAACTCTCCGGGGCGAGCCATGGTAATTGCCTTCGGGCTGATTCTGGCCGTCCAAGCCATCCCCCTGTTCTGGCTGGGGCAGATATCTGACATCGGGACTTTCTTCGAGCACAAGTACCTGGGCCCGGTCTGGGCCTTCTTCACTACAGCGATAATCCTGTTTGTAGTGTTCTGCCACGCCGAGCGTTGGCGTGTGATTGGCGCTCTTGTCGCGATCAACTGGATACTTTACACAGTTGGCCATCTCCATGAGATCGGCAACGGGTTCCCCGACCCGCTCAACAGCGATGACCTGATGAGCACCTTCTCGTGGTTCTTCATCGCTTTCTGGTTGAATGTCGCTGGCATCATGCTGGCATCCCGTGGATACTTCGGAGACATCGCACCCCGGCACGAGTCGAGTGAGTTGCGCAAGTGGTGGGGCAAGCATTCCTATGGAATCATTCTGGGGCTCGCTGTGTTCGTGGCCCTAGCGGTCCGCATTGGATGGAATGTCCTACCGGCGATGAACGCCACCGGTACAGGCATCTGGGACATGACCGGAGGCTCTGACCCATGGTACATGAAGCGCGTCGTCGACTACATCATCGCTGAGCGCAGCCACTTCATCTTCGACCACGATCGCGCTTACCCGATGGGAGCAATCAACCCACGACCACCTCTGTTCTCGTGGTCACTGGCTTTGGGCGGCTTGAGCCTGTCCTGGCTGCTTGAGATGCCAGCTGACGAAGCAGTCTGGTGGAGCGTCACTGCATTTCCCGCTATCTTCGGGGCGCTCATCGTTCTGCCTCTGGCCGCCATCGCGAGGCGCGTCCACAGCAACACCGCAGGACTCGTGACTGCATGGCTGATCGCACTGATGCCCGGCCACATCTCACATTCTACCTTCGGGTTGGCCGACCACGATGCCTTCGCACTGCTCTTCATCTCCCTCGCGTTCTACTTCTGGGTGCGAGCCATCGACGGCTTGGGCACCGAGCGCCTGTTCACGCGGCCCAGTTCCAATCCCCTGTACCTGCTTGCAGGGATCAGGGAGACCTGGCACAGGAACCCACGATCGATGGCCTATGCGACACTATCGGGCATCTCGTTCGCCACAGTGGCCCTCGGCTGGAAGGGATTCGTATACGGACCGGGAATCCTGTTCCTCGCCTTCGCCGGCCAGATAGTCCTCAACATGTTCCGACACCGAGACAGCTTACCGCTGACTTCTGCGGCTCTGCAGATGCTACTCACGGCTTTCGTGATACCCCTGCCGTTCTACAACTGGCCGGGACTGAATCTGCTTTTCGATCCGAGCGGCTTCCAGCCGATGTTCTACATCATCGGATTCACAATAGCACTGGGATGGGTCTCGTCAGCGTTCCGAGACAAGCCGTGGCTGCTGGTCCTAGGTAGTGGAACGCTGCTACTCGGCGGCATACTGGCTATCCTCTATGTCCTCCAGTATTACGAGATATACAATGGCTGGGACATCCTCTTCACCGGGGGCTTCTACTTTTCCAAGAACAAGATATTCGGCACCATCGGTGAGGCTCAGGCCCCGAGCAGAGGCGTCCTTTTCGCCTCGTACGGGCCGATAGTGTCAATCATCGCGGTAGGATGCGCATTATTGCTGATGTGGCGAGGCGCACGTCGCGAGCAACAGAGCAGCCTGCTGCTCGGACTATGGGTTCTGATTGCGACATACATGGCATGGTCCGCGGGGAGATTCATCTTCAACGCGACTCCTGCAATGGCCGTCGTGGGCGGCCTCGGCATCGCAATGTTGTGGAAGGCGGCGAACTTCTCCGGTTTCGCCAAAGAGTGGCGGCGCTCTGGAATAGGGACCCCTCGCACTCGCTTCAAGTCTGTCTGGCCGGCCACCAAGAAGCACTCAACCGTCCCTGCACTCCTACTCGTCCTTCTGCTGGTCGCATCCCAGCACACGACATACGGGATAGACTCCGGGATCCCCAGGGGCGAGCCCTCGGCTACCGATGTCGACCAGGTGATTCACGACATCGCCCCGGACATCATGAGGCTCGAGGCGCTCGGCCTCTCGATCCTCAACAGCGCTGATTACAATCCCGAGTCCGGCCAGTTGTGGTACATGAACACCTTCGGACCTGGCTTCAACAGCGGCTCATGGAACCTCGCGTACGAGTGGCTGTCCGAGCAGGATGCCGACGTCGGCTTCAGCCAGCGGCCCGCTTTCGTATCATGGTGGGACTACGGCTTCCAGGCTCTTGCATCCGGCCAGCATCCGACCGTCGCTGACAACTTCCAGTCCGGCATCCCCAACAGTGGAGGCATGCTTCTATCCAAGGACCAGGACGACACCTTGGCGCTGTTCATCGCAACTCTCTCACAGGGGGACCGGCGTTACAACGGCGGCGGCTTCAGTGATGAGTTCGCTGCTAGTCTGTCCAATACCCTGAACGAGGAGCAACTCGAGGAGTACGACAGCATCCTCTCCATCGGGGTGAACGACCAAGCCTTCGTCCTAGGGCGCTCGATGGCAGTCATGGCCACCGACAACGATGTCGAACTGCTCCACGGACACCGACTGAACTCCAGTGGTATGCCGGGCGATGAGGAATGGGTCGTCATGATTGGCGGCACCCAGATGGGCAACTCGACCACTGACGAGTCGGAGGCACTAGGGCTGTTCAACGCCACCAGGATGAACTCAGCCGGGTTCGAGATCAAGGCAACCCACTATGTCATCGGCGGCTATCGATACACGAGCGATCTCATCGAAGACTTCGACGACGTCTCCACCAGCCTACACAGGACCAACGCCCGCCTCGCGCTCAGCAGGGCCTTCCTGATCGAAGCCTTCGACATGAACGATCTGGCCGACATCTACCACGGCATCACGAACCTCGAGTACGACGTCCAGAACTACGAGGGGAGCCTCGGCGAGACCATCACGAGGAACAACGAAATCAGGTACTTCGCCATCGACAACCGGCTCTATCCGCTCGGAGGCGCTTACTATGCCGATTACGAGTACCACCGTGGGCAGACCACTGGCATCTTCCATGCTCCGACCGGACTCTCCGGCCTCGACATGCAGGACTACATCAGCACGGTCTACGACACCCAGAGAGGCGATGGGCCGATCATCCCGCGCACCGCGCAGGAGTACGAGACCGAGTACCTCAACGATATCATCCGGCAGAGCTCGGGCGCTGCTGCTGATCCCAGCGAGACAATCAGGCTAGTCGACATCGACTACCAGCAACAGCCAGCCTTCTTCGAGACCATGGTCGCCAGGTTCTACGTAGGTTACGGGACTTCCACCCTCGGACTGCCCGGCGACGCCGAGCAGCCCGCACCGCACTTCTACACCTCTGGCACGCCCGGCTCCTACCTCGAGTCGGCATACCCGCTGCCCGGGGCCATGATGAATCACTTCGTGCTCTCGAACTGGTATGACATCGAGAGGTGCGAACTCCTCGAAAACGGCTCTCAGGTCGACGAGAGCTGCACCAACCCCAACGTCGGCTCGGCCAACACCCAAGTCAAGATCATGAAGTACTACAGCGGAGCCACACTCGAGGGCACCGTAGAACTCGACGGCTTCGGCCCGGTGCCCAACGCTAGAGTCATGATCGAGCGCGATGCCTTCAGCGGCGAGGAGAGCGCTGACGAGAACGGCCACGTCGCCGACGGCGACGATCGAACATACTGGATTCCTATCGGCGTAACTGACGCCGACGAGAACGGCCGCTTCTCGTTCACCGTACCAGCAGGAAAACTCAGGATCTCGGCTTTCATCGGCGAGCCTGACCTCAATGCGGCCCGCTCAGTCATCATGACGACCAATGTAGCGCAGTCCCTCGGCGACATCTTCGAAGAGAACACGCCGAATCGGAATGTCAACCCGATTACTGGGATACTAGCCAACGTCTCGGGCTCGACATGGCTCTCCGAGACCATCGTCAACGTGTCCGGCTCGGCCGGTCACAGCAACGGCG
>Ga0207991_1000646_pt1 | contig 23063 bp, 19 predicted proteins | sample ETN07SmetaG_FD_185786 | JGI IMG/M metagenome (GOLD analysis project Ga0207991, IMG submission 185786) | Marine microbial and viral communities from oxygen minimum zone, Eastern Pacific Ocean - ETNP2014F14-07SV275 (SPAdes) (version 2) | ecosystem: Environmental > Aquatic > Marine > Oceanic ...
CGCAGTTTCTCAAATTCCTGGCGTCCCACCTCGTCAGGCCCGAACCTCTGAGGGAACCATCCGTCGCCGATCTTCGCCAATCGCCTCATCACCGGGTCAGACGTCCCGCCGAACCAAATCGGAATGGGTTGCTGAACAGGCCGAGGGTTGAGCCCGGCGTCGGTTATCTTGTGCCATCGTCCCTCGTAGGTCACAAGATCGTTGGTCCAAAGTTGCCTGAGAACGTCAATCTGCTCTGCGGACCTGCGGCCCCTGTTGTGAAAATTCTCCCCGAGGGCCTCGTACTCCACCGGGTTCCATCCAATGCCTATGCCCAGCCTCAACCTGCCGCCGCTCAACACGTCCAGAGCAGCGGTCTGCTTCGCCACCAAAACTGTCTGCCTCTGAGGCAGGATGATGATTCCCGACACGAACTCAATCGTCTCAGTGATCCCGGCAAGGTAAGAGAACAGGATAAACGGCTCATGGAATACGTCTGTGTGCCGATATGCCCCAGCCCAGCCTGGCCGTGACTCGGCGTTGGCTCCCAACACGTGGTCGTATGCCAGAAGGTGGTCGAAGCCCAACGCCTCGGCGGCCTGGGCATAGTCTCGAACGCTGATCGGGTCTGCGCCTATCTCGGTCTGTGGGAATACGACTCCTACGCGCATTTTGGGGCCTCCTCAAATTAATTGGTGAAGATGGTATGTATCGCGTACGGTATCAGAGTTTCAGCGAATAGCGAAATCGAGAAAGTTAGCTTGCGGGTCCGATTTCCGCCCGAACCGGCGGCACCGTTTTGCGGGGAGCGACCGCGAGCAAGCTTACCACGGCGGTTGCAACTGGAAGACCCATGAAGATCATAATCGGCGTGTTATAGTCGTTGGTCATCGCGAACAAAAAGCTGATCGGAAGCGGCCCCATCGCTGAGGACGCCACCATCACTGTGCTGACGACGCCCCTTATGCTCCCGATGTGCGTTCTGCCGAAGTAGTTGGGCCATATGACGTTTGTCGTCGTCATCATAACGCCCTGCGCGAACCCCATCATGCCTCCGTAAACAAATGCCTGCCATATCGACGACATTGGCAGCGCCCAGACAAGCGTCGTCGCCAGCAGCAGATGGCCGCCCGCCATTATGTATCGGTTCGGCAATCTGTCACTGAGGAATCCAGCGACCATCGTTCCCAGCAGCGCCATCGGAGCCATGAAACTCAAGACTCCCGCTGCGAGACCGACCTCGAATCCCTTGGTAACGAACAGGTCGACATGATGAAACGTCAGGCCCGTGCCAATCATCGACAGGGGCGTTCCAACGAACAGCAACATCCAGAACGTGCGAGTTCGCGCCGCCTCGCTCAGCGTCCAATCGTTGTCTTCGCTCGATATGCTGGACTGCGCGCGGGGGCTGTTCATTGGGCGTGTCACACCGTCTGGCAATAGTCCCACAGATTCAGGACTGCGACGAACGAGCAAGATGCCCACCGGAATCAGGACCACCCATATTATCGCGCCAAGAATAACCCAGGCGCTGCGCCAACCCCAGGTTGAAATCAGAGAAAAAACCAGAATCGGGAACGCGGCCTGACTCAGGGGAGACGCCAACGCCATCAGCGCCATTGCGCGTCCGCGCCTGTGGACGAACCACATAGCCACCAACGTCGAACTGATGAGTTGCAACGATCCTTGCCCAAGCGCGCGGATGGCCACAAATCCTAGAAACAGGTGTATGGGCGAGGCAACGGAGCCAATTAGCACAGTTGCCGCGCCAAATGCGATTGCAACCGAGGTGAGCATTATTCGCCCGCCGAATCTGTCCAACATGCGGCCTATAAATGGCACGGCCAGCGCGGCAGTCAGCGAACCGCCTGTGTAAAGGCTGGAGTAGAGGTTCCGCGACCAGCCGAGGTCATCGATCATGGGATCAATAAATACAGACACGACGTAAGTTTGGCCGGGGGCAGAAGTGAAAATAGTCAGACCACCCGCAATAAGGATGATCCAACCATAGTAGAAGGGGATGCGTCGCAGCAAAGAGAATTTCGGCTGCGACGGTGTAACAGAATTCACGAATCGAATTTTACTGACCCAGCCCAGGATCGGCAAGCGATTGTCGCGCCGTTCGCCACGCTTCGACGCAGTATTGCAATGAACCTCCGCCACACTGAGAGGGCTCTCGAATGGTCTGGTGTCAGTTAGGCTTTGGTTGGTTTAATCACGGCCAGATGCTTCGACCCCGCTCAGCATAGCAAAGGGTTGTTTCGCTCGACACTATCAAAACGTCAGGCGATTATCGCGTCAGCCAGAGCCTTTTCGTCTATCTCCACACCGAGGCCTGGGCGGTCGTTTAGTTTGATGGCCCCGTTTTCAGGAACGATGGGATCGACGAACAATGACGCGACGTGGGCCACAGGGCCTGTAAATTCCTCGGAGAACTCGTGAGGCCTAACGGCGTTGGTCACAGTGCTGTATGCGTGAAGGCTGGCCAACGAGTTGAGGCCGAGACTGGGACTGTGAGGCATGACAACTTTGTTGTTAACGACTGCCATCTCGAAGACCCTCACAACTTCTGACAGACCGCCGACGTTCAGGATATCGGGCTGGAGTATGTCGGGGTTCCCCAGCATCATCAGGTCACGGAATCTCCAGGCCGAGATTTCCTGCTCTCCAGTTGAGATGGCAACATCCAAAGCGTCAACCACCTGACGCAGGCCAGGAAAGTCGTACTGTGGCAAAGGCTCCTCGAAATGCGCCGCGCCCATCTCTTCCAATTGCCGGCCCTGCTCTATAGCCGTGGACACCGAGTAGCCACAGTTGGCGTCGAATCCCAGAGGAACGTCATCGGGCAGCCACTCGCGGCATTTCTGGAAGATAGCCATGTCCTTCACTGGGTCGCTGTCCTGCCGGTAGTCTCGCCAGTCCATCCGCACCTTGAAGGCCCGGTATCCCTTTTCGTAGCCTTCCTGAATCTCTTCGAGCATCTCTTCGGGTTCTTTCTTCCAACCGTTGCCTCGGCTCCAATACAGGGGAATCTCGGTCCTTCTAGCGCCGCCAAGAAGAGCGTACACAGGCATTCCTGCCGCCTTGCCCATAATGTCCCAGCAGGCGACGTCGATGGCCCCGACGATCTGAGACGGGAGGCGCGTTGCGCGTTCACCGGTTCCCAGGGCTAGCTTCTCCCAAATCTGCCGAGGCTGGAGAGGACTAACACCTACGAGAAGGGGGGTTATCATCTCCTCCAGATAGGCCCTGAACACGCCCAGGCCTCGCGATCCCTCTGAATGACCGACGATTCCCTCATCGGTGAACACACGGACTAACAGGCGGCCTCCGGCGCGACCCTCTGGAGGCTTGAGTTGGTTAACTTGAATGTCAGTTATTTTCATTTTTTACCTCGCTCTTGATTTCGAGCAACATCATATCATTGCATGGCCTGACAGAATGAGGCGGTCAACAATTCTGGACTAACCAGTGGATGCATCTGCCTTCGCCTTCGGTTCAAGGTGCTTGCGCAGCGTCAGGCTGGCAGGCAAGATCGCCGCAGTCGCGATTCCCATGACGATCATGGTGGTGTTCAGACTAAAGATGTCGGCAACCAGGCCGTATACGAGCGGGGCGACGACTGTCCCAATCTCGTTGGTTGTGTAGTAAAAACCGTAGAATCTGGCTCGCCGGGTGGCAGGCACGAAATCAGACACCGTAGCGTACAGCGCCGATGACGTGCCGTTCAAGCCGATTCCTGTCAGAACCATCAGTGGCGCCATCGCCAGGGGCGGAGTTATGAGTGACAAGAACAGCATCAGGGCGGTCAGCCCCTTGGTTCCCCAGATGATGCTGACCGTGCTGAATCGGTCGCCCAGCCAGCCACAAACGAATTTGCCTGCGGCCCCACCCGCGAACAGCAGAAACAACATTACGCTGATCTGCGCCGCGCCCATGTCCTTGGCATCCATGACGAAGGGCAGGAACACCAGAGCCGCTGTCCGAGCCGCGGCGTCGAGGACTCCAACACCGCTGAGCGTGATGAATCCGGCCATTTGTGCCTTACTTTCCGACTCAGACAGCCCCTCCGGAGTTTCAGCGGTCTGAACAACAGGCCTTCCGATGTCCACAGATCGCCGAGTTAACATCGAAGCAAACATAAAGACAAGGCCGGCGATACCCACTATGAACATCGTGGCCCGCCACCCCAGGGCGACGGCGAACAGTCCTGCCATCACGGGCGCAACCATCTTGCCCAGGTCTCCAGCGAAGTTCACCGTGCCGACGGCTGTTGAGCGTCCACGATCATCGTAAGCGCGAGACACCATGCTGGAGGCCAACGGATGCTGCGCTCCGCCTCCAAGCCCTCCGATGGCCGAGGCCGCCAACAGAACGATAAATATCGGAGACGCGGCCATTCCAACCAGTCCAGCCGACACCCACATGTTGCCCCAAACCAGCATCCAGAACTCGCCTACACTCTCGGCCAGGAATCCAGCCGGTATCTGCAACACCCCAGACGCGCCGTTAAATACCGATCTGAGCAGGCCCACCTCAGTGAACGACAGGTCCATATCCTCTTTGATGATGGGCAATAGCGGCACCATTAGCGCGAAGAATAAATCGCTCCAGACGTGCATCGTAGAGCCGAAAATGAGAGTTCGTCTGGCCCTTGGAGCTTTGGTGAAGAAGGCAACCACGTCTAAAACTCGAACCTCGTGCCGACGGAGTTCTGTATGAAGGCATCCGGCATCGCCGCCGCCAGAGCGTGGACGGCCTTGTATCCGGTGCAGTGAGCGGGCACGATGTGCCGTGGGTTGAGAGCCGCCAGCGCCTGTGTTGTCGCCTGAATTATCGGCTCGAAAATCGGCCCACTGAGGTGGAACCCTCCAAGGACTGCATACACGTCATCCACACCAGTGAGTTTCTTGGCATACTGAACTATATTCACGATTCCCGAATGGCCGCAACCGGTCAGCACAACCAGTCCCTTGTCGCGTACATTCATTACCAATGCTTGGTCGTCTAGAATCAGCGGGTCGGGCTGCCACCCGCCCTCATCGTGGAACGCCTGGTGGACGGGGAATCCGGTCTCGAACTCGGTTGTGCGGTCCACCTCACCTGTGACCAACACCGATCCGTCCAAAAGGAACGAAGGCTGGCGATTCTCGATTATCTCAAACCCCGCGCCCACTAACGCTGGCTTGCTGGTCGCGGGCAATTCGCTGGGCGAACGTCCTGGGATGGCAATGCGCCGGCGGCTCCAGAACTCAGGATGGATCATCACCGGCAAGTTGACCGTGCCTCCTAGCGCGTTAGTCAACCCATCAAGGCCAACTGTATGGTCGAAGTGCCCGTGGCTCATGACCATTGTCTCGATGTTTTTGGGGGACAGTTCCAGGCGTCGCATATTCTCCACAACTCCATTGGAACTGACACCCGCGTCGAACAGAATGCGGTGAGCATATTCGCCTTTGGTGACGGCGACAAGAGCCGAGAATCCATGTTCTGCGATCAGGGAATTTCTGACCTCGCCATTCTCCAGAAATCGAGTCGCTACCCTCGCGTTGTCTCCCGACAGGGACGGTCGATTCGCCGGTCCCTGACTTTGAAGCAGCATATCCGAAGAATTGTCCATCAGCATGGTGATGGTCACGGAGTCGATAGGCTCTAATGGGATCGTGGTCAACGTCGGTTCCTTTCGGCGTAATGCCCCAAAAGATACTTGCGCGCCCGTCGTTGATGCAACCTCAGGTTGTCAGTGTTGACACTCGGTTCGACGCTGTTGACAGTCGACTCACCGGCATCGACATGCGGAACGGAGTAATCGAAACGCGATTGGAGTCAATCGGCGGGGAACTGAGTCGCACAAATAACCGCCAAACTATTCTACGGGCAAGCACTTTGACGTTGTTGGCAATTAATACTGTGGGCGTTCTGGGTTACAGCCTTTCATAGTGATTTGGAGGCTAGAATGGCCAATAAGAAGCGAATTTGAGTGAGTCAGGTTCTGTTGACTACTTCAATAATTGGTCGCACAGTCGATGCTATCCCAGGATGGTGCGTTTATGAAAGCATTAGGTATCATCTGGAGGTTCGCATGATACACACCTGGATTTTTTATATCAACCGGGCGCTAAGAAATCACCCCTGGGATCGGAGCAATTCGCAGCGTTTGACCGTCTCAACAACTGTTGCTAATCTACCCATCACCGTCCTGAGCACCTGACTTCTTGCGTTCGGTTGCTCAATCTATTCAACACACCCGGAAATTGGAGGTCCAAGAAAACATGGCGCCATCGTATGACTTTCAAGGAGACTGGTCGAGAATGGCCAAGCTCATTGTGCATGGATCGCTTCAGACCCAGCCCGGAGAGAAGTTTCTGATCCATGCCGACCCCACCTACTTTCCCGAACTGCTGGAGCAGGTGCGAATCGAGATCGTAAAAGCAGGCGCAGTGGAGCTTTTCGCTGGGATGCTCTATCCACCTGGCCTTCAATCTGTCCGTCTCAAGATGCGTCGCAGCGAGGATGCCGCCCTTAAAGAGATGGAAGACAAAGCGCTGGAATCGCTCTTCGACCTGGCAGACATCTACCTCTGGCTTCCCAACCACTGGAACCTAAATCCAGGCCAGACAGAGAAAATCCTGAAGACCTGGCAAGGCCGCTCAATCCACTTCCATTGGATCATGGAACAACGCGACCCCGACACGTTCCGCAAACTGTCGGAAATGTACGAGCAGGCGCTGTACATCGACTACGAGGCGCTCACGTCACGCCAGGAACGACTCATCGACGCGCTCCGCAACAGCACTATCGAAATAACCAACCCGGCAGGCACCGACATAAAATTCCGGCTGGAGGACGCGCACTTCCATCGAGGCAATGGAGTCGCGTCTAAAGAGTTCATCAACGGCTACGCACTGCCCGGCAGCGCGCGAGACCGCGAGGTCGAGCTGCCTTCTGGCGCTATCAGGACAGTCGATATTCTTGACACCGAAGGCACGCTTGTATGCTCCAACGAAACGTTCATGGGCCGAGAAGTTGGCACGCTCACCTATGAGTTTCAGGGCAACCGAATCACAAGCATCAGCTCTCAGCATCACAACAACTACGTGCAGGCGATGTGGGGTTTGCAGAACGGAGCCTTCGACCGGTTCGGGGAGTTCAACGCAGGCGTCAACCCCGCCCTCACAATGCTGCCAGGGCACGAAAAGGTCATCCCCTACTATGGCTATGGCGACGGAATGTTGCGCTTCAGTCTCGGAGATAACCAGGAGTCCGGCGGCGAGTACCTGTCCAGCTATCACCAGTGGCTGTTCCTCTCAGACGCCACTATGAAGGTCAGCGGCGAGGTCGTTTTGGAGAATGGCAAACTGACGCTGGAATAGCTGGAATAAAGGAGTTATTGAGGCGCCGCCGTCGTCCATCGCTGACGGTCACTGGCCTGTGGAGAGCATGTTTCGAGTCTAACGCCCCTCCTCACATATTGAGGGCCACCGGCATCTATGCCCGGTCCCTCCTCGATTGTGACGCACAACTGCTGGGACGCTGCCAACGCGAATTCGCTTGAATCTTGCAGCATCCAGGTCTGGGTCTCCGTGTCGCCACAATCCGCCAATCCGAGGCTGGCTCCTGCCGACGCGCTCTCGGCCTGCAAGCACAACTCATATTCGGGCATGCGTGCCTGGCCGTTCACGAGAGCCGCCGAGTCGAATCGTCCATCCAGATTCCAAATACCGTGTTTACAGGTGTGCGCCTGCATTGGGGTCTCTAACCGCATGCCTGAGAGGTGGCCTGGGATATCCAGACAATAGCCTCGCTCTTCGTCTAGCGGACCGATTATTCGCAGGAACACTCCCTGATCGTCAACCGGCTCGGGTTCTGCCACCTCCATTGGCACAATCTGCTGAGTCACCACCGGGCTTGCTGGCTAATCGACACTTGGAGTCGAACAAGCCGCAACAAACAATGACATCGCGACGATTGCGCTCAATATTGCGACGAACTTCTTAATTTGTGCGTTCATGCGCTCAAATCCTCATTAAGTAGCCAATTCTTCGTGTCTCAACACCTACGTTTAATTTGGTGGCTTTGAAAGGATTTCTCCATGAACCGTGCCTTAGCAGCATCGGAATTCCTACCGGAGAATTATGGGCGCGACGGAATTTGAGCCAATATCTGCTTGCCCAGAATCCATCGCTTATCAATCCCGTTCCAAGCTGGTACACTCTGCGGTGCGAGAGATCACGGATAGTATATTTGCCCCTCTGAACTTCCATGTCACAATACGGAAAATTCCTGCGAGGAGGAACCATGAATGGGTATGAACTGAAGCAAAAGATGGAGGCCGGTGGCATCGTCTATGGCACGATGCTCAGCATGAGCCGCAACCCTCGGTGGGGCGGAGCCATGTCCAACTTCGGGCTGGACTACGTGGTTATCGACACAGAGCATTCCCCCAGAGGACGGGACGATGTCGCCGACTTCCTGGCGGCGTTCAACTTCAGCGGCGTGGTTCCCATTGTCCGAGTTCCCATACCGGATTCCCACTACATCACGATGGCGCTGGACGCTGGCGCTCACGGCATTCTGGCGCCATATTGCGAGACTGTCGAGGAGGCAAAAGAGGTTGTTGCCGCCGCCAAGTGGCGCCCGCTCAAAGGAGCGCAGGTCCGCAAAATCATCGATGACGGCGAGTTCCCCTCCGAGGCCACCAAATCGTATCTGGAAAACCGCAACCGCAACAGCATTTGCATCGTCGGCATCGAGAGCGTTCCGGCCATCGAGAATCTGGACAACATCCTCCAGGTTCAGGGCATCGACGCCATTTTCGTCGGCCCCAACGACCTGAGCATCTCGCTGGGCATTCCTGACCAGTACGACCACCCGGATTACGAAGCCGCTCTCAGAGAGGTGCTCCGCATCTGCAAGGCTCACAACGTGCCAAACCTGTTCCACCACCAGACGGTGGACCTGAGCACAAAATGGCTGAGGGAGGGCGCAAGGTTTGTCCTATACAGCTCAGACGCCCGCACGATGCACAACGGGTTCCGCAACGAATTCGGCAGGATTCAGGCTGTCGGAGCTGAGTTGGGTGGCGGAGACGTCGGAGACATGGGCGAATCGGACGAGGTTATCTAAAACTCAGGCCTGCTCACCGAAACAGATTCATCCAACATCAGGGAGAGAGAAAATGACCTGGAATTTCACCATCGTAAATGGCCCTTACGGCGGAGTCACCGAGGGGCCGGCCTGGGACGGCAGTGGCCTGCTGTTCACTCATATCCCCAGCAGTAGAATACTGCGATTCGACCCGCAGACCCGCGGCTCGTCGCTGTATCGCGAGAATACCAACAACGCCAACGGGCTGATGATGGACTCCAATGGCACGCTGTTCGCCTGCGAGGGCGGAGGGCGCCGCGTTGTGCGCTACGAATCCGACGGCTCAACCACAGTCCTGGCCGACAGCTTCGAGGGGCAGAAGTTCAACATACCCAACGACCTGGCCATCGACCCGCAAGGGCGCGTGTGGTTCACCGACCCGTTTTACGAGGGAGCCGGAGGCGAGTGGAGCCACGACCGCTCTAACAAAGAGCTTGACCACGACTCGGTGTACCGCCTGGACCCTGGTGACAATGGAAACTGGAGCATCAACCGCGTGACCTTCGACACTACCCGCCCCAACGGTCTCCTGTTCTCCTTGGATCACAAGACTCTCTACGTTGCCCAGAGCGGGCGGGGGCCGGACGAGAAGCGCCAGCTTCGCGCCTATCCGGTCAACGACGATGGAAGCCTGGGAGACGGCGAGGTCATCCACGAATTCGGCGATCATCGCGGCATCGACGGTATGGTTCTCGACACCGAGGGCAACATTGTGGCGACAGCGGGGAACAGAATCGGCGGCCCCGGACCCTCTATCTACGTCTTTTCCGCCTCTGGTGGGGTGATTGAGCGACATCCCCTGAAGGTGGACCAACCCACCAACTGCACCTTCGGAGGCGAGGACATGTCCACCCTGTACGTGACCAACGGAACCGGACTCCTGCTTCGCGCATTCACTGAGCGTCAGGGCAGACTGGCATATCCAGCATAAACGAAGTAACAGGAATCAGGGTGTCAGGTGTCAGGGAATCGCTAAAACATGACGGCGAACCACGTCACCTGATACCTGACCAACTGACACTTAAATACCGGTTTGAGAGAAAACTATGCCCGACTCAGACATCCTGATTATCGGCGGCGGCATCGCCGGCGCCTCAACAGCCTTTCATCTGGCGGAACATGGAAGAAGCGTCGCCCTTCTGGAGCGTGGTGAAATCGCCTCCGAAGCCTCCGGCCAGAACATGGGTGGACTGGGCGGCTCTGGCTGGGGCAACGTGCCTGATCTGCAAGCCTACCTGACGATGGGCAGTCTTGAGATTTTCAAGAGACTGCAAATCGATATGGGCTATGATATGGAGTTCCGACTGTCCGGTTCACTGACTGGCATTCACACTCGGGATCAATACGACTTCATCCAGGACCGGGTGTTGTCGCTGAAATCCAACGGCTTCGAGGCCGAGCTTCTGACCCCGAGAGAGGCCCGCGCCATCGAGCCGGAGGCTAACCCCGACCTGCTGGGGTATATGTACGCCCCCACGAGAGGCCAGGCTGACCCTGTGAAATCCACACAGGCCTTCGCGCATGCCGCTCGAAATGTAGGCGCGACGATTAACACGGGCCGCGAGGTTCAGTCCATCGAGATTCGGCCTGATGGCACATATGCGGTTCAGACCAACCGAGGCGAGCACAACTCTGAAACGCTGGTGATTGCGGCCGGCGCGTGGTGTGACCCTGTGGGCCGTATGCTGGGCCTACAAATTCCCATCGTTCCGATACGAGGCCAGATGTGGGCCACCGAGAGCCTGCCGCCTCGGATTTTCCACGACATATCCTCCGCCGAGTCCAGTTTCACATGGAACAGCAACAATGGGGCCGATGACTCCACTCCGCCGGACCTGACCCACAAAGGCGACAAGCGGTTCGCGAGACACCTATACGGGCGCCAGCGCAAAAACGGCGAGATAATTTTCGGTGGCGACCGCCAAAGCCTCGGTTACAACTTAACCCCTGATGCCACAGGCATCGAGACAAACCGAGGCCACGCCTCAGAGATCGTGCCTTTAGTGGCCGATCTGCCCATCGCCCGCACATGGGCGGGGCTGATGCCCTTCTCGATGGACGGTTCCCCAATCATCGGAAAGATTCCCCTGCGAGACAACCTCCACATCGTCAGCGGTCTGGCATCGTCGGGCTTCGGGCGAGGGCCTATGGCCGGCAAGCTGGCGGCAGACTACATTCACACCGGGCACATGCCCCACGTCCTGTCTGAGTCCGACCCCGCAAGGTGCGTCACTGAGGCCTAGTCAGGCCGAAATTCACACAGGTATTGAACAGTCAGTTGCCTTACCAGGATAGATCGAGCCAACTCCAACCCGATAGTCTGTAGCAAACAGCGGTGTGGGAAATGGTCGCAGGGCATGCGAACTGCATTCCCAATTATGAAACTCTAATCGACGCTCATAACGTAGGCATCCGCGAATGATTAGTTGGGGTTGAACGGAAAGACACATTTTGGTCAAGTTCTAAATGAAGCTACCGCCGATGTTGCGGTACGTCCTGGTAATAGGCTCCATCATATTTTTGGTCACTACCCAAATCGCCGTAGGATCGGCCCATGCAGTGACATCAACTCCTGTGCCACCTACGTCCACTCTTGCACTCCCGACTCCGACTCCAGTGTTAACGATTCCATCACCCGATCAACGATTTGGTATCGTTGTGCACACGACCTTGGACACAGAGTATTTCCTAGACCAGTTGGCTGTGAACTGGTTTCTCCACTATCGCACAGAGATGACTAACATTCCTAACAGCGCCCGGAAACCAGCGTATATCCAGTTGCCGTCAGATAAGCAACTCGTTCTCCTGTTTGACAATCTGGCCCTGCTTGACGATTGTGTTCACGTCGTGCAGCGCCTTGATGTCCACAGCAGGGTTGCCATTGATTATCAGCACGTCGGCGGCCTTGCCTTCCTCAAGAGTGCCAATCTCATCAAGTAAGCCCAAACAGTCCGCCGACACCTGCGTCGCCGAGATGATTGCCTCCATTGGAGTGATGCCCATGTCTTCCACCATCACCTCTGGAATGTAGGCAAAATCGTCGAAATTAGCATTGGTCATGCCGGAGTCCATGCCGGTCACGAATTTCACGCCCCGATCCCACATATCCCGTAGAATCTCGTACCTGAGGTCAGTGCTTGCAAACGCTCCGCTGGCGGGGCCTATGCCGTCAACGCTGCGAAGTTGGTTCAGGCGACTTAGCGCCAGTGTCGGGTCAACGAATATGCCCTTCTCGGCGATCATGTCCGCGTAATCGGGGGAGTAGTCGTACATATCCGCCTCGTCCTCAGCCAGCCAGGAGGAGTGGATGAGACAGTGTATTCCAGCGTCGACGCAGTTGCGAACGCCAGCCGCCGCGTGACAGTGGGCCGATACTCGGAGGTTCAATCTCTCGGCGTCCACAACCGCCGCTCTCAGTGTCTCGACAGGGTACTGGGGAGCGCGGACGTTCGTCCCCGGAGTGAAGCCGCCTCCGGTGCTCATAATCTTGATGCAATCCGCTCCCAGCTTGAACTGTTGACGTATCGCCGCAACCACCTCCTCAGACGTGTTGGCCTCGGTGCCGAACATATTGCAATGCCCTCCTGTGGTCGTTATCGGCGTTCCAGCCACCATCATTCGAGGGCCGGGGATAATGCCGTCTTCGATGGCCTGCTTGAGCGGGAAGACCACTTCGTTCCTGGCGCCGAGGTCGCGCATCGTCGTGACGCCGGAGCCTACGGCTGCTCGCACGGCCTGAACTCCGCGCATCAGGAAGGTTTCGTTCGATTCAGTGGTGATATGAGTGTACGCGTCTTCTTGAGCCGAGCAGTGGATGTGAGAGTGCATCTCAATGAAGCCCGCCATGATTGTCCCGTCATCAACGGCAATTATCTTGGCTTCTTCGTTCTCGCCTATGTGGAGTTTGTCTTGGGTGGTGATCTGTGAGATTCGGCCATTTTCGACGACCAGGGCAGCATTGGAAATCGGGTCTGCGCCGGTGGAATCGATCAGGTGGTCGGCTTTCAAAACGAGCTTCATGCGCGGCGGTCTCCTTGGAACTTTTTGATTGGGCGCATTATATCGCCTAGTCGTTCAGCCGTCATCCAGTCCTTCCAGTCCAAGAAAACTGTGAATCGACCCGAATCATTGACACTCTGTCGCCAGCCACTACAATGGGGCACGATGGAAGCACCGAAGACAAATGTCATACTGATTGGCGCCGGACGAGGCATGAGGCTGATGCCGTTCACAAAGCGAGAGCCAAAGAGTTTCACGGTCGTCGCAGGCCGCCGAATTCTGGACTGGACGCTGGGTGCATTTCGCCAGAACGGCCTTGACCGATTCGTGTATATCGGCGGTTACCTGATAGATATGGTTCGGAACGGATACCCGGAATTCAGCATGGTCGAGAACTCAAACTGGGCCAACAACAATATCTTGTTCTCCCTGGTGTGCGCCCGTGACTATATGACCGGCGGTTTCTATTCCTCCTACACCGACACACTATACAAGTCGGACGCGGTGTCGGCTCTCATGGCATCGCCCCACGACATCACGATGGTGATGGACACTCGCTGGCGGGAGCGCTACCGCTTCCGGTCCCAACACCCGGAGTCCGACGGCGAGAAGATGATCACCAGCGGAGACAACGTCGTTCAACTGTCGAGAGACATCCCTCCAGGATCGGCATCCGGGGAATTCACGGGCGTGATGCGTATGACATCTCAGGGCGCGGCGCGGTTCCTGGAATTTCATGATCGCCTCTATGACAAATACGCCCAGGACGGAATATACGCCAACAACCACCCATTTCGGATGGCCTACCTCATCCACCAAATGGAACTGATGATTGAGGCTGGAATCGAGGTCCACTGCGTCGATATTCCGGGCGATTATCATGAGATCGACACCGTCGAGGACTATCATCTGGCCAGCGATGACTGGTCTCGGTTCGCATAACATGACGACAGAACGCAAGATGTTTGCCACAACTGTTGTCGGTTCGATGCCTCGCGGTCAGTATGTCAAAGACCTCATTGAAGGTCTGGTGACGCCTTCGGGTGACACCGCAGGCGAGGATTTCCAGAGGCTGATGGATTCGGCAATACCATACGTGGCCCAGATGCAGGAGGCGGCAGGCATCGACATCATCTCCGACGGGGAGTGGCGTCGAAAGTCCTACATCGGCGTTATCGCCGACATTTGCAGCGGGTTCGAGCTTTCGATCCGGGAGGAATACGGCCAACGACAAACGTGGCACCTGGTGACCGACGAAATCAGGGTAAATAACCCGGGCCAGATAGCCCGCGAGACCCGATTCCTAAAGGCTCACACCAACCGGCAAGTCAAGGCGGCCCTGCCTTCGCCCTACCTGTTGGGTGAGCGGATGTGGGACTCAGAAGTGTCCAGCAAAGCGTACCCAACACGTCGAGATTTCACCGAAGCGTTGGTCCCCGTGCTTCGAAGCGAGTTGGAAGCTCTGAGGGACGAAGGCGTCGCCATCGCGCAGTTCGACGACCCACAGCTATGCCTGTTCGTGGACCCCACCGTGCGTTCGACTTACAAAAATCCGGACGCCGAGATCGAGTATTGTGTCGACCTGCTCAACCGAGTGGTGGAAGGCATCGACGGCATCGAGACAGCCCTGCACCTGTGCCGCCGGAACAAGGGCCGCGATGGCTGGGTGGGAGAAGGCGGATACGAGCCGATTATCCCGGCCCTCCAGAGTCTGAATTTCGACACGGTGATGCTGGAGTTTGCAATGCCTGCCGCTGGTGACAAGAAAATTCTCACTGAGTTGCCTGACGGCATGAATATCGGCCTCGGTTGTGTCGATTGCCGAAGCGCCCACATCGACACGCCGGAAGAGATCGCCAATCGAGTCCGAGAAGCGCTGGAGTTCATCTCTGCTGATCGAGTAATGCTCCATCCCGACTGCGGCTTCGCTCCTGGCAGCGCCGCCGACATTCCTATCGACGAGGCGTATCTCAAACTTCGCAACGAGGCTCTGGCGGCAAAAATTCTTCGAGCAGAGTATAGCTAATTCAGGAACCTGATTATGCCCGACGCATCTAACATCCCATCCATACGAGGAATGCTGGACCGTGAAATCCTGGAATCTCTAGTCGCCAGTGAGGACATCGAAATCGTGTTGGCTGTGTTTCCAGATATGTATGGCCGACTGGTGGGCAAGCGCATAATGGGCGAGTTCTTCGTTAACGATGTTCTTGGCGGGGAGCTTCACGCTTGCGATTACCTGCTGGCTTGCGACATTGAGATGGAGCCTATTCCGGGTTACAAGTTCACCAGTTGGGAGCAGGGCTACGGTGATTTTCGCCTTCATCCCGACATGAACACCCTCAGAGTGTGCGACTGGCTGGACAAAACGGCCATCGTCCTATGTGACGTCTACGAGGAGAGACGCGACGCGCTCGTAAACGTCGCGCCTCGGACAATCCTGAGAAAGCAGATAGACCGCGCCGCCCGCAACGGCTACGTCGCCAAAGCAGGCTCGGAGTTGGAGTTCTACCTGTTTAATGACTCCTATGAGCAGGTCGACCAGAAGGGGTTTATCGGTCTTGAGACCGCATCCCGATATATGGAGGATTACAACATCCTCCAGGGCACGAAGGAAGAGCATGTCATAGGGGCAATACGCCGTCACGTCGACCGTTCGGGCATCCCTGTCGAGTTCTCCAAAGGCGAGACAGGCCACGGACAGCAGGAGATCAACCTTCGATACGCCGAGTTCCTGGAGATGGCCGACCGCCACGCGATCTATAAGCACGCCGCCAAGGAGATCGTGTGGCAGAAGGACCGCGCCATTACGTTTATGGCGAAGTGGGATCAGGCGCAGGCCGGCTCCAGCATGCACATCCACGTCAGCCTGTGGGACGCATCCGGCAACAGGCCGCTGTTTCAAGGGAATGACGAGCTTGGAGATTTGCGGGTCTCTCCGATATTTCGATGGTTCCTGGGCGGCTGGATGGCGCATATTCGGGAGATTTCAGCATTTTACGCGCCCTACCCGACCTCGTATAAGAGATACGTTGCGGGCTCGTTCGCTCCGACGAAGATAGCATGGGCGCCAGAGAACCGCACTGCAGGATTTCGAATTGTCGGCCACGGCCCGTCACTACGAATCGAGTGCCGGATTCCAGGAGCCGACGCCAACCCCTATCTGGCATTCGCCGCGACTCTGGCAGCGGGTCTGGACGGTATCGAAAACGAGACCGAGCCTCCGCCCTCCGTTGTCGGAGACGCCTACGGCAAGGCAAACCTTCCGTCGGTGCCCCTAACGCTGAATGAAGCAATCGCGGAACTAGAATCCAGCGGCTGGGCGCGACAAGTATTCGGAGAGGATGTCGTGAGCCACTACCTTCACTTTTTCCGAACCGAACAAAAGCAGTTCGATCAGGTGGTGACAGATTGGGAGCGGGCGCGGTATTTCGAGCGGGCGTAAGGGTGGCAGTCCAGCTATCAGCTTCCGACTGGCGACGCGGTCAAACATTGTCATGCCGAGTCGCAACGAAGCATCTGATTGCAATTTGGAGTGTTCGGAACGCCGAATAATCCCAAACTTTGCTTATAGCGTAGTCTAGCCAACGATGGGATGCCACATGCAGATTCAGAAATGATATATTGCTGACAGTTGAAAGCTGATCGCTGATCGCTGAAAGCTAATAACCCCAGAGGAGAGTTAACACATGGCATACAACTATATACAGTACGACGTTTCCGACGGCATCGGCAGGGTGACACTGAACCGACCCGAAAAACTGAACGCTCTGAGCCAGGAGCTTCAGGACGAGTTGATGGACTGCGTGAGGGCGGCAGATGACGACCCCGATGTTCGCGTGATCACGCTGCGAGGCAACGGTCGGGCTTTCTGCGCGGGATACGACATCACTCCTCCAGGAGAGCAGACAGCAGAAGAGGAGGCTTTATCCAGAGAGCGGCGAGAGAACATCCGATGGGACATGCACCGGATGAAAAAGACGCCAGCCCGCTGGACTGAGCTATTGAATCTCGACAAACCCGTGATCGTCGGCATCCACGGATACTGTCTGGCCGGAGGCACGGACATGGCGATGCACTGCGATATCATCATCGCCGCCGATGACGCTCAGATAGGCTTCCCTGCGGTTCGCAGCATGGGAACTCCCCCCACTCATATGTGGACCTACATGGTTGGGCCTCAGTGGGCCAAGTGGTTTCTGCTGACAGGTGAGTCGGTAAGCGGCAAGCAGGCCCAGGAAATCGGTTTCGCGTGGAAATCGGTGCCTCGTGAAAACCTGGACGCCGCCGTGGAAGACCTTGCTTCGAAGATGGCAAAAATCCCATGGGAGCTTCTGGCGGCCAACAAGAGCATCGTCAACAAGGCGATGGACCTGATGGGCCGCAACACCCTCCAGCAGATGGCGGCAGAGGTAGATGCCGTTTCTCATCAGGCGCCCATTGTTTACGAATTTAACCGTCGGTCCCGGGAGCAAGGCATCAAAGCTGCTCTAGACTGGCGCGACGGGCCATTCCAGGATTATCGAGGCGCGAAAAAAGATTAGGCAAGGCATGTTTCATGCGTGATTATTTCAGACGCTCAGACTCGACATTCTGATAGACCCGCTCATCAGACGACGGATAATTTTCGCTCGCGTCCACTTCATCCTGCGTGATACGGTCTGTGAATTCCAAGCATGATTCACAAGATCGGAGACGCTCCTGCCAGGACAACATGAAGCGATCGAGCAGGCAGTCATAGGTTTCCTGAAGGGCCTGAAGACCTAGAACTTCTTACAGGTTGAATTGCGGCTCCAGGTAGTCGTTGAGCTTCTCATAAATCTGGATGCGGCCCCGTTGGGTGTCGGCGACCAATAGCCTGCCCTTTTCGGCGTCGAACTCCAACGCTGTGGGCATGGCGAACCGCCACTCCGGCTCCAACGTGGACACCCTGCGTCGAGCCTTGATTACGTCAATGTTGGCGTCAACGGTCATCTTGTGCCACTTGGCGAGTTCCTGGGCGTCGCCTATGAAGCTGGTGATGAAGCTGCCGTCCGGCCCGAAGGCTTGGACTCGGTCGTTGGCCCAATCGCACACGTACACGTCGCCGTCGGGGTCAACGGTCACGTCGGACGGGCGGTTTAACTGCCCTCGACCAGTTCCGTGACTGCCAAACTGGACCACGAACTGCCCATCTGACGTGAACTTCTGCGCCCGGTGGTTCTTGTGGTCAGCAACATAGATGTTTCCCTGATCGTCAACGTCGACGCCCCACGGAGAGTTGAATTGCCCTTCGCCGCTCCCCAGACCGCCCCATTTTGTCAAAAATGCGCCATCGTTAGTGAACTTTTGCACTCGATGGTTCAGGCTGTCGACGACGATCACGTTGCCATCTGGGTCAATCGCGATGCCTGAAGGTCGGTTGAACTGCCCGTCGCCTTCTCCTGGCCGGCCCCAGATTTTCAGCAGATCGCCTTCGCTGTCGAAGACAGACACGCGGTTGAGCCATTCGTCGGTTACGTAAACATTCTCCTCGCTGTCCAAAGCGATACCGGCAGGCCAGATGATCTGCCCGTCCTCGTCGCCGTACTTGCTGAACTCGGTCACGAACTCCTCATCGCCTGGCACGGAGCCAATCGTGATCTTCGTGACTTTGCATCCAACGCCAGTCTTGTTCCATTCAACACCTGAGATGGCGTCGGACGGACGACTCAGCACGTAAACCATGTCACCCTTGCCCAACGCAAGGCCCACAGGCTGAGGGATGTACCGCCCTCCAACCGCGTGACTGTAATCATAAACTCGGCCCATTACCGTCTGTGTAAGCATGTTATGTCCTCTGGATTGTTGGCTTCAACCACTTGCCATGTTGTGTAGAGCATTTGGTTGAGCGTGAAACAACCGTTGTCCCATTTACGACCAGATTCTTCGGACGCGACCCCAGAATGGAGAGATTCTCTGACGGCTGATAGCTGAAGGCTGACAGCTAATTCGTCTCGATGAACGCGGGCTTCTCGAACGTCCCGCCGACAATCGGCTTAGCGTCCATGCCCAGCCAGTCCTCCAGAAGAGTCGAGTAGACACTTCGGAAGTCGGTGCTGGGAACCTGATCGCCCTGCTGGAGGTCGGCCACCTTGATGGACGGGAACTCGCCGTACTCTCCGCCTTTCACGCGGTCGCCGATTACGAAAGTTACACCGGCCGCCCCATGGTCGGTTCCGGAACCGTTGTCGTGAGTGCGCCGTCCGAACTCGGAGAATACGAACATGATGACGTTCTCTGCCGCGTCGTGCTCTCGCAGATCGTCGAAGAAGTCCTGTATCGCAACGGACACGTCGCTCATCAAAACGCCGTGCATGCCCAACTGGTTAGAATGGCTGTCGAAACTACCGTGGTCAGAGTAAAAGATACGTGTCCCCAGATCGGCCAGGTGTATCTGAGCGATCCCTTTGAGCTTCTGGGCGATCGGATTATCGGCGTACTCAATTGTCGAAGAATACTTCTGAGGAGCGACACCCAGGATGTCCGCGCCCTTAAGCGCATCGAGCCCGGTCTGTCCCAGAAATTCCATGACCGGGCCGGTTCCGATGGTCTGAGCGTACAGGTTCTTGTAACGCTCGAGAATGCGGTCTCTCTGCGCCTGTTCGGTGATGCCTGTCAGCAGACCGTAGTTGTTGAGATCATCGACAGTTGCCACAGGCACTCCGGGCAAAGCCATCGCCCTGAACATGCTGGGGCCGAAGCTGACGCCTGTGACAACGTTCTCCTTTTTGGGATCAATGTCTCGAATAACCTGACCCAGCCAGCCCTGCGTGCCAAGCGTGTCAGGCTCGCAGGTGTGCCAGATGTCCATAGACCTGAAGTGGGAACGAGGGGAGTTCTCGTATCCCACTCCGTGGACGATGGCAACGTTGCCTTGCTTGTACATATCACTAATAGGCCCCATGTTCGGATGGAAGCCCAGACTATCGGTGATTGGCAGCGCCTTGTCTTCGGGTATCCCGACCGTGGGCCGGTAGTCCCGGTATAGCGGGTCGGTGAAAGGTATGACAGTGTTCAGGGAGTCGTTGCCACCAGACATTTGCAGGACTACCAAGACGGGGTCTTTCTGGGCCGTGGTCATTCGGATCTCCTTCGGAGACGCTGTCAGTTATTAGCCTTCAGCTATCGGATTTTCGGGTATTGCGATGCGCTGTGGATGCTATGCGAACTGGTAATCTCTGAGAGAAACTATTAGCTGCAACATCTCGCCAACTCGATGGTCAGAGTTGCCGTTGTTGCCCCATTGGATGGGGCCGTCCTCGGCGGCGTGGCTCACAAGTTCGGTCCTGGAGTCGTCGCTTATTTCTAATGGCCCCATAAGGTCGAGACACCCCTCCACCAGCTGCTCTGGCGACAGGTCTCCTCTGGCCTTGAGGTTGACGATAATGGCCTGGATACCGGGCCGTTCAACATCGCCAACCAGGTCGGCGAAGAAGTTGGTGCGTCTCATCAGTGAGCCGGAGTTTATCCACTCGGAACCGGTGTGCCAGCCCTCCACGCTTGGGGGGTTCATCAGATCCTGCCCCATGTATCCGGTCTGACGGGCTAGGTTGCCCAATCCGGGCGACGGGAAATCGGCGCCTCCAGCCATCCTCAGAGTGCCGATAACCACTTCAGCAGGACTCTTGAGACGGGCGAATCGGGCTTCTTTGAAAAAGTCGGAGTTGAACAGCGCCCGCAGAACCGAACGCATGTCATAGTCGGACTCAACGAACACCTTTGCCAGCATGTCCACCGCCTCCGGGTCTCTGGGAAGGGTGACGGACCATGCAGGGACCTGCGGCTCGTCAGCCACGAAGAAGTTGTACAGATGGCGGCAGATAAACTGGGCCGTGGCCGGCTGTTGGACGATAATGTCTATGATGTCATCCCCGTTAAGGTCGCCTGTGTGGCCGAGGAATGTCTTGTCGTCGTGGTCGTGGTCCTCGTCGCGATACTCGAAGAACCAGTCGAACCTGCCCATTGGGAACCTGGGCAGTTTCGGGGTAATCGTCCAGCCGGTGAACGCCCTCGAACAGTCCCGAACGTCGTCTTCCGTGTAGTTGCCGACGCCCATGCTGAACAACTCAAGAAGCTCGCGCCCCCAGTTTTCGTTGACTGCGTGGGCATGATTCTCGTTGTTGTCCAGCCAGTAGATCATGGCAGGGTCTCTTGCGACTGCCCGCAGGATTTCGCGATAGCTTCCCATGCCCTTTTCCCGAAGCATGTCCACAAGGTCGATAATCTCGTCCCAATGGTCAACCTTGGACACTCCGGTGGCGAAGACTCCGTGCCAGAACAGGGCCATCTTCTCCTGAAGTGGCGCGTCGGTGTTAAGCATGCGATAGAGCCAGCTTGCGTGGCCCATGCCTTGAATGGTTCCGGGTTTCCATGTCCAGGGCTGGTATCGGAACAGGTCGTACAGGTCGACCGGCTCTTTTGCCTCTGGGTTCAGAAGCTCCTCGACCGTGGCTTCGTATCCGTTAGAAACGCGGGCTTCCAATTCCTCGCGAGACGCTCCAAAACTGGCGCGGCGCATCAGGTGTGCCATCAATGCGATGTTGGTTTCAGTCATGATCTGCAAACTCTCCCTTGAAGTTCAGGGAAGTCTCGCCACGTGCCTAAACGACATAGAAGTGGCGAGTCTCCATTTTGCCGGGCCGCGCTCATCCGTCAATCGAGCCGTGGCCTATCTGAGTAATATAGTTGGGCGCTCCAGCGGTGTCAATTTAATCGGGCATTAAGTGGCCTACTCGCCGGTCAGGTCTGCTAGTCGGGGCATGACCTCCTGTGAGAGCAGGCGCACCGATTTCTCGTAGCCTTCCCTGTCATCCGAGTGATCGAAGGTCAGCCACAGGAGTGTTCCGAACCCACCGACCGTCTTGTACAAGTCTCGCAGTTTCTCAGTCACCGTGTCCGGCGAGCCGACGATCCACAGGTTATCCATCATGTACTCAACAGTCACGTCGTCGTCAGCTATCGACTCGTCGTGCTTCATGAAGCTGACGAAGGGATAGGCGCCCTGAGCAAACAGAGGCCGAAGGTAGTCGCGCCATGCACGACCCAGCATTCCATTAATTGCTCCTTCGCGGGCTTCCTCGTCGGTGTCGGCGACCCACACATCACGCACGATGCGCCACACGCTGCGAGACGGAGGAGGGTTGCCTGCGCTCCTGGCTCCCTCTTCTACGGCATCCCAGTGGCTAGCAACATAGACCGCGTTCAGCCCCAGACTCATGGGTATGTAGCCCCGTTCACCCGCAATTTTCAATGTGTCCGAGCCTGGAGAAGCTCCGGCAACGCCAATGGGCGGATGGGGCTGCTGGTAGGGTTTCAGAAAGCCGCGCAGATCGGCGAACTCGTATTCCTTGGGGTCAGGGATCGAAAAATTCCAGAACTTGCCCTCGTACTTGAATGGGCCTTCGATGTGTTCCCAAACCTTGAGGATGATGTCCAAAGACTCCCTGGTCATCTCCCGATGCTCGCCAGACTCCATATCGACGTCGAAAAGCTCATGATCCGATTGCAGCCCACCGGAACCGATGCCGAACATATATCGACCCTGAGCCAGGTGGTCGAGAAAGGCAACGCGGTGAGCCAACTCCACCGGATGGTGGAAGGGAAGAAGGTGCGCGCCTGTTCCCAGCTTGATATTCTTCGTTCGCATCAGGGCCTGAGCGATCAGGATGTCGGGCGACGGCACAGGCTCCCACGGCGAGGTGAAATGCTCACCGATCCACGCCTCGTCGTACCCGTAATTGTCCGCCATCTCTAAACAGTCCAGGTTCCACTGCTGGGCGTCGTAGGGTGTCCGCTCCGGCGGATGGGACGGCATAAGAAATAGTCCGAGCTTCATGATGCGCCTCTCTTACTGGGATGCTGGCAGTCTATGACCAGTCATCGGCGCTGTCAATGAATCAGCGAGCCAGACTTCACCC
>Ga0207991_1000653_pt1 | contig 22880 bp, 33 predicted proteins | sample ETN07SmetaG_FD_185786 | JGI IMG/M metagenome (GOLD analysis project Ga0207991, IMG submission 185786) | Marine microbial and viral communities from oxygen minimum zone, Eastern Pacific Ocean - ETNP2014F14-07SV275 (SPAdes) (version 2) | ecosystem: Environmental > Aquatic > Marine > Oceanic ...
CAAACTTAAGTACATTTCTATTCATTAAATCATATGTAAGTTCACAAATATGTTGTGGGACAGGATATCGTGAATCTAGAAAATCAAAAGGGCCGGCTAAGGTATTTAAAAAACTATATGCAACTCTCCAGGCATGCCCACATTCACCAAAAATAATTCTTTTAACATTTAATTCTAATGCAGCCTCTCTTATGCGAAGAGCTAATTTTCTCATATTGTCATAGCTCCCAATAAACATTCCAAAGTTAGCTGCTTCACTAGCATGAGAACTCAAAGTCCAACTTATACCAGCCTGGTGAAATACTTTTGCATACCCTATGAGACCATCAACATGTGGCTCAGCAAAGAAGTCAGCTGATGGGGTTATGAGTAAGACATCAGAATCTTTTACATCTAATGGAAATTTTACATCAATGTTGATTTCATCTTTAACATCTTCCTCTAACCCTTCAAGGGTATCTGCAAGTGCTGGTTCTGGTAAACCTAAATTGTTGCCAATTTTATGGACTTTCCCAATAATTTCGTTACAGTATTTTTGACCAACACCAACTGAATCCATTATCTCTCTAGCAGCCATAGATATTTCTGCTGTATCAATACCTATTGGACAAAATACCGCGCACCTTCTGCATTGCGAACACTGATGGTAATATGAATACCATTCATCTAATACTTCTTTTGTAAAATCAACTGCTCCAACAAGTTTAGGAAAATATTTTCCAGGCAAAGTAAAATATCTCCTATAAACTCCTCTCATTAAATTTTGTCTGCCAACGGGCATATTATTAGGGTCTTTTGTTCCTAAGTAATAATGACACTTATCCGTACATGCTCCACATTGCATACATGAATCTAAATAGACCCGCAATGATCTATATTTTTTTAAAAGATTACCCATTTTATCTAATGCTATCTCTTGCCAGTTATCAACTAATTCACCCGGATAACCCAATGAAGATTGAAACTCTTTTTTTGATTTAAAGGGAGCAAGATGTGAAGTCGCATCCTTCTCTACGGACGGCACAGACGTATAATCTTTTAAAGTAGGTTTTTCAAATTCTTTTACTGCCATAATATTTCCTATTTTTGTGATTCTATTTTTTTAGCCCAATCTGATATATGCCTTTGATCCCTAGAAGTATCGGTTTGATTTATAGTAGGGCTAAAAAATAAACCTGGTGCATGTAATAATTTGCTATATGGGAAAATAATCATAAGAAGAGCAACTAATGAAAGATGCACAAGTAAAACTAAATCAGCTGGTAATTCAGCCCATTTAAAATACATTAAACCTAGAAAAAATTGTTTCACCGCAACTATATCTGTTTGGAACCATTTCATCATTAATCCTGAAACAGCAATTCCAATAATTAAAATTAACATTAGATAATCTGAGGGAGATGAGATATATCTTACTCTGTCTACAAAAATTCTTCGTGACAACAATCCAAATAAACCAAAAACCATAACATAACCCCCGTAGTGCCCCGCTGCCTGTACAATCTCCCAAGATACCCATCCCCATACAGGGTCAGTAAAATATCTTAAGTGTCTAAAGGCTGCTAGTAATAGGGCAAAATGAAATAACCATCCAAATAACCATGTCCATTTTGTTGCGGAAAAAAGACTTTCAAAAAAAACGACTTCTCTTATCAGTCTTACTACCACACCTTGTTTAGTTTTAGGTGCAGGTGGAATTGGTATCTTTAGAGGGGCTGGAATTATTGCATATTCATAGATACGATAACCTAATCCTAAAAATAATATGCTGGCTGCCAGATAGAATAATATTACATAGAATATAGTCACAAATGACATACCTTAATCTCTCCTTAATGTTGGTGTAAACTAAACGCAACCTGTAGGTTTAGGTAAGCCCGCAAATTTACAAGCTTGTTTGCCTGGGCCATATGGAAACAGTTCATAGAGATATTTACTATTACCTTTATCTTTACCAAGTTTTTTCCCAACAGCTTTAGTAAGAACTCTTACAGCAGGAGCTATTTGATATTCTTCATAATATTCACGCAAGAATTTAATAATTTCCCAGTGATCAGGTCCAAGTTCAATATCATCTTCCTCAGCCATAGCTGTTGCCAGGCCTTCTTCCCAATCAGATAGGTTAGCTAAATAACCTTCTTCATCAGTTTCAAAAGATTTTCCATTTACTTCAAGCATTTTTTACTCCTTATAAATTAAAGCCAGTTTTGGATTTTATCATCCTCAACGGCAAGTTTAACAAATTTATTATAATCTATTATCTCTATATTAGTGATAAGAGAGTTTTTATCAAGTCCTCTAGCCTTTAAATCAGGTCCAAGAACATATATTTTACAATTTTTTTGTGCATCTATAATTGTAGCCTCTATGTTTGTATTTTTAAGAGCACCATAGACTCCATCTTCAATTAAAATAATAGATGACTTGTTAGTAGCAAGCCTTATACATGTTTCAAGACTATTTTTTTCAAATGGTGATTTATTAACAGTATGTAACATTAGAAATTAAATATAACCTCACTGTCTGTTATTAATTTTTTCATTTCAGAAGAGTTAATAACTTTGACATCAACAGACAAGTCATCCTCAGTAAGACCTCTTTTATCTAATGACTCTTTCTCTACAAATAATTTTTCAACATCATACATTTCTAAAGCTTTAAAAATTTTAGAAAAGTTTTTTGTATGTATATCTGAAGTATCTTGATCTTTCTTTAATTGGAAAACACCATCGTCAATAAAAGCTAAGCTTACATCTTGCTCAAAAGCAGCACCGATTAAGACAACCTCAAGTGCTTCATGTGCATAGATAGTTCCATGAGGAGCTCTTCTGTTTATATATAAAAATTTTTTTACAATTCCGCTTTTTATTTGATCATCCATCTAATCACCAAAAGTTATTAATCTGTCACACTGAATGCCAGCTTCTATAAGTTGTCCAAGACCTGAAATTCTAAATTTTTCTGCGATATTATTAGCATCTTTTTTATTTCTCTTCATTTCATCTGGATCAACAATTCCTCGTCTCTGAGCTGCAGCAACACATAGAACAAGATCTATATCATGTTCCTTGCCAAGTTCCGACCACCTATTAGGTATATGCCTATCATCTTGTGGGGGACTTGCTAATCTTGTGCCATTATTTACACCATCGTGATAGAAAAATACACGAAAAATTTCGTGGCCTTCTTCAATAGCTGCTTTTATAAACAGAAATGCACTGTCTGATGCTTGATGTTGATAGGGGCCTTCATTGATTACAATACCAAATTTCATAATTACCTATGTGACTAAAATCTTATATATGCAGAAGAGTTAAGTGTCTTTCTGCCGCCACGCCAATTATCGATATGATATTTTGTAAACGGAAGTTCAGTTAATTTAAAAAATCTTGGCCATCCAATTCTTTCAATCCAGTCATTAATTCTTTCCCAGTCCTTAGCGTCATCTTTATAGACTTTCAAAATTCTTTTTACAATTGCTGTTGCTTCTGGCCATCTTGGTGGATTATTTGGTATACCTGCTGCAACAAGTTTTTGGAATGTTGGCTTGCTACGTGCATTAGAATGATTGCCTCCAACCCAAATCGCAAGTTTACTATGCTCTGGATCATTTATTTGCATAGGCGGACATGGTGGATAACAAGCTCCACAACAAATACATTTTTTTTCATCTACTTCTAATGATGCTTTGCCATTGACCATCGCTGGCCTGATTGCAGCAACAGGACATCTTGCAACCACAGAAGGTCGCTCGCAAACATTTGAAACTAAGTCATGATTAATTTTTGGTGGTTTTGTATGTTGAATATTTATTGCTATATCACCTTGACCTCCACAATTTACTTGACAACATGATGTTGTCATGTGGACCCTGTTAGGCATTTCATTTCCTTTAAATTCATCTATGAGTTCATCCATCATGGCTTTTACAATACCAGATGCATCTGTTCCAGGTATATCGCAGTGAAGCCAGCCTTGTGTATGAGCTATCATCGCTACACTATTTTTTGTACCACCAACGACAAAGCCTTCTTTTTCAAGAGCTTTAATAAGTGGGTCAACTTTGCTTTCATCTTTGACCATATACTCAATGTTGCTTCTTATTGTAAAGCGTACATATCCATCAGCATATTTGTCTCCAATATCACAGAGTATTCTTAGGGTGAATACATCAAGAATTCTTTGAGTTCCAGCTCTAACTGTCCATATCTTATCACCTGATTTTGCAACATGTAATAAAACACCAGGTTTGGGGTGTTCATGATATTTCCAATTAGCAAAATTTTTACGCATAGTAGGGTGCATATATTGAAAACCATCTGGTGCTCCAGTTTCTATGGGTGTTCTAGGTTTTGCTTTTTTTTGTTTTATTTCTTTCGTATTAATCATAATTTAAAAAGTTTTTATGCGGAGTCTTTTTTAGCATCAGCACGTTCATACCACTTAACAGCTTCATCATCCCAGTCATCTACGCGAACATATGAGCTTTCTCTTGGATGTGCGACCATATTAGGGTCAACATCTATTCCGATGCCGTCAAGAAAATTTACCAAACCAATTCTTTCAATCATCTCACCACATCTTTCATGTTCAAGAGCATTGTCTGCCCAGTAATCAATTGTATCTTCTCCAATTTCAACTAACCTATCCCAGTCTTCTTGCGTTTCTAATTTCATAAATGGAACAATTACAGTTCCCATTAAATCGCCTATCTTTAATGTTCTTTTCCCGCCAATTAAGATAGTTGCTCCTTTATCATCTCCAGGATGAAGCGCTTTTGGCACAACATTCAGACAATGCATGCATTTAACACAATTTTGATTATCAATAGCAATACTGTCATCATCATTTAGAGAAATAGCATTAGTTGGACACCTGGTAACAATGTTATCTATAACATGTTTTCTTCCCTTAGCTTTTACATATTTTTTAAATTCTTTTTGATCTACTTTTATGTCATCTCTCCAGGTACCGATAACTGACATATCAGCTCTTTCTATTGAGTTCATGCAATCATTTGCACATCCCGATACTTTAAATTTGAATTTATATGGTAATGCTGGCCTATGCATATCATCAATAAAGTTATTAACAAGCAATCTGTGTGCTTTAAGTTCGTTAACATTAGACATTTCACATCTACCTGCTCCAACACATGACATAGCTGTTCTAACACATGGTCCTGCTCCACCTAAGTCAAACCCATAACTATTAATTTCATCAAAAAAGTGTTGGGTATTATCAGAAGATGCCCCAATAAACATTATGTTTCCTGTTTGACCGTGAAAGGTTACAAGGCCTGATCCATATTTTTCCCAACTAGTAGCAAGTTTTCTAAGGACATCAGTAGTATAGTAGTTACCAGCGGGTGGCTGAACTCTTAAAGTATGAAATTCTTTTGATTTTGGGAAAATATCGCCAACTTCTGAAAATCGTGGGATGATACCACCACCATATCCATAAATACTAACTGTTCCACCTTTCCAATAACCTTTTCTTGTTTCATACGAATGTTCTAATTGACCAAGCAGGTCATTAGTCATTTCATTAATTCTTTTTTCTGGGTGGTCGTCTCTTAATTTCTTAATGCCACTAATAAAACTAGGCCATGGACCGTTTTCTAATTCATCCAACATTGGTGTATCATGTTTTTTCAATCGATAACCCCTAGTATTGTTGATTTATTACTCAGTTTCATTGGTATAATACCTTTATTATCTTATCATTATTTTCTAATATAAGATAAATAATATAGCATTGATTTTAAAGGATTGACAAGCAATAAAAACCATAAATTTATAGTGAATATTCTTACAACAACAAAAGATACTTATAAACAGTGGGCTGAAGGAAAACTAGAGTCTTTTACCCCAAAAATTGATGATTTAATGGTAGAAATCATGAACCCTTTAAATTTGACCAAATCTGAAAAATCTCGAATCAAAACCTTAATAAAAAATTATAATATGGCTTTTTATAATATCTCTAGAAAATCCAGTGATACAGGAAAATCATTGTTATCCCTATCTCAAGAAATTGGGCTTGGTGATTATGAACTCGATTCAAAGTCAGATGAGAATGGTTTGACCCCTATAAAAGCCTCTAGTAAGGAGAAAATTGAAGACGAGTATATTCCTTATACAAATAAATCTCTAAATTGGCATACTGATGGTTATTATAATAATAACAATAAACCAATTTTTTCATGGCTACTTCATTGTGAAAACCCATCAGATGAAGGAGGTGAAAATAAATACATGGATCATGAAATTGCATATATTTTATTTAACCAAAAATATGAAAACCTATGTGCTCTTATGAAAGATACGACTTATACAATTCCAGAAAATAAAAAGAATAAAAGGTCGAATGTGACTGGTTATGTTTTTTCTTTTGATAATGAATATAATAAATTACATATGAAATTTACAATGAGAACAAATAATATCTTTTGGGATAGTGAATCTTTGTCTGCAATTAATAATCTTAAATCTTTAATTAATAATTCTGTGGATTATCATCTGAGACATAAACTTATAGAAGGACAGGGTGTTATTACTAATAATGTTATACATATGCGCTCCTCATTTACAATTTCAAAAAATAAGAATAGGCTCTTATATAGGTTAAGATCAAAAAAAAGGATATGTATTTAAATGTTATATCTTAGCAGTATTTTAATAGAACAAAAAAATATTGAGACTTTTGATGAGCTGCTTGATGCTGTTAAATTAAAAGCATATGAAGGGGAAATTTTTATTAAAATGGACCTCAAGCCACCCTATCCGGATACCCCAGAGAACTGGGAAGATAAAATTGAATCTGCTTTCAGCGGTTATATAAAATAAAGATATGCAGGAAGAGGAAGAAAAAGAGTTAATAACAAATACTTCTACTATGATAGATGTCGCATTTAATATTGAATGTAAAACTCTTCCATACGATCATGCATATGGTTTATCAAAAGCAATTACAACTATTCTTCCTTGGATGAACGAGAATAAATTTTCTGGAATTCATACCCTGCATGGACCAGACTCTGGTAATGGATGGGTTCGTTCCGAAGATGATGAAATCTTTTTGTCAAAAAGAACTAGATTAATTTTAAGAATACCTAGAAAACATATTGATGATGCCAAACAACTTGAAGGAAAGAAAATAAATGTTCTTAACAATGAAATCAATATTGGCAAATGTTATAAAAAGTCATTTTTGGTTGTAAGGGATCTCATTAGTAGATTTGTTTTGACAGATAATGCATTAGATGAAAATAAGTTTTTAGAACATATTCATGATGAATTGAAAGAATATGGTGTGTTTATTAAAAAAACTATATGCGGAAAAACAAAAAACCTAATAATCAACAATCAGAAAAAATACACTCGAAGTCTCATGATTGCTGATTTAACCAAAGAAAACTGTATACTCATGCAGGATAAAGGTATTGGCCAAGGAAGGGTTTTTGGTTGTGGAATTTTTTTACCACATAAATCTATAGATGCAGTGGCAAACTTTAAAGAAGAATAAATAATAATAATAAAAACCATATAGACTTATATCTTTTAGTATATTAGAATTTTTCAATATAAATTAATCAGTAATTTGGAGCAAAAATGAAAATAGAAGTTGGCGGGGAAGAAGTTCCAACAACTGAAACAGGTTTTCTGGTGAAGCTAGGAGACTGGAATGAAGAAGTTGCCAAAGTAATTGCTGTTCAGGAAGAAATTGAGCTGACAGAAAGACACTGGGATATCATTAATTATCTGAGAGATGAATTTATTAATAATAAAGAAAATCAACCAAATACACGAAACATGGTAAAAGATCTTGGTAAGAAGTGGGGGGAGAAAATTGACACAAAAACATTGTTTGATCTATTTCCTGGTAATCCAAGCAAACAAGCTGGTAGAATAGGTGGCTTGCCAGAAAGTAGAAGAAAAGGTGGATATTAGTGAGTGATACAAAAAAATTAGAAGAAGAAAGAAAAACAATTATTGCTAGATTACTTAAAATTCAGAAAGAATTTATGGAACTTGAAAGAAAACAAGGCGTCACTGAAAAAGACATACATCATAACCCTACAGGCATTGTAAAAGTATATGTAGAGGAACATGAGAAATTAGCTCTCAGACTAGTGGATATAGCACATAAACTTAAAGGGTCAATAAGAACATAATGAATGACGAGTATTTTAAAAAAGTTTCAGAGTTGGAAGAAATGGGTGTTTCTGATGATTACATTATAGGCTGGCAAACAGGTTATCAAAATAGTCCAAAAATTGAGGAACAAAATTTAAGTGACGCTTATGAAGCTGGGTATGCGGATGGCGAAAAACATAATACCGATACAGCTTCAAATTATAAAAAATAATTAGTCTATTTGATTAGCTATTTTGTTAGAGAGATATAGACCTCTGTTATTTTTTTGTATACCTCAACAGCATCTATATCGACAATTTGATCCATCACCCATTTATTAGTTTGGCTTAATCCCATTGCATCTTGTATTTTTTTAGCTAGATGTCGATAGATTGAATAATTGCTGCCTGTTTTCGAAAATTTATAATTGGAATATTCAGATGAACGCAAGTTAAGGGTATTGATATATCCTTTTTTATATTCTCCAATACCAAATAAATCTTCGCAGTTTTCTTGCATAATTCTTGCTGATTGTTTCCCAAGATTATTCATTACCGCCACCCTGTAATCATCAGGAACTTTATTACTAAATAGCAGGCGATCTACTAAATGGACTTGAAATGACATAAATTCAACAATAACAGTAATCCGCTGATGATCAGAAGTATATTCAAAATCTTCTCCATGAAGGTTTTTTGCTTTATCAAGAGATAATTTCCAACTTATATAAGATAGGGCGCTTGCAATATCTTCATTTGTTTTATCTCTTGTGACAGTCTTTGACCAATTACTCTTTATTCTTATAGCCATATCTTATGTCTTCTCTATATATGGGTTGTAATTTATACTATACACTCAACTAAATATTTTATAAATAAAGAGGAATATACAATTGGATATTCAAATTGAAAAAAGGCTTATAGAAAGCAAACCAGGGACCTTTATATTTGAGTTTAATAGCAGTTTAAATGATAAAGACTGTGAAGATATCATTAAAAGATTTGAGCAATCAAAAGATCAACATTACCAGGGCAGAGTTGGGCAAAAATTTGAACAAAATACAGAAATTAAAAAATCTACTGATATGGTTGTAAGTGGGAAAGAGGACTGGAAAGACATCGATGATCTCTTATTTACAAGTCTTGCAAAAGCTCTAAGTGGGATAAAAAAACAATATAATTTTTTTAACGGCCCTTTCAAAGATATAGGTTATGCTGTTCAAAGAACCATGCCTGGAGAATATTATCACTGGCATATAGATAGCGGGAGCCATCAATTTAGTGATAGACAACTTGTTGCAATATGGTATTTAAATAATGTTGAAGGTCCGGGCGGTGAAACAGAGTTTCTAAATCAGGAAGTTAAAATAAAACCTGAAATAGGAAAATTAATTTTGTTTCCTCCTTTTTGGACTCATGAACATCGGGGTGTTAAACTTCAAAAAGGCATAAAATATATTGCAACAACATGGGTAGTATTTAAATAATGTCTACAGAGAATATAAAAAACTTATCTTCAAATGATTTGATGAAACTGGTTCTTCAAAGAATAGCAACCGGCCCAGAGCTTAGTAAAAATATTTCAAGGGAAGAGGCAAAATTATGTATGGATGCAATTCTAAATGATGAAATTGAAGAGGTAAGAGCGGCTATATTCTTAATTGCATTAAGGATGAAAAGAGAAACTCATGATGAAAATCTTGGTGTTCATGACTCAATACTTGCATCTACAAAAAACCAAAAAGTTTCCGTTGACCATTTGATTAATATAGCTGATCCTTATGATGGTTTTACACGCAATATTCCCTCATCGGTTTTTTTGTTACCCGTTCTAGCTGAACTAGGTTATCCATCTTTTTCACATGGCGTCCAATGTGTTGGGCCAAAATTTGGGTGCACACATAATGTAGTACTTCAATTACTCGGTCTTGATGTAAACATGTCAAATGAACAAGCAGCAGAAAGGTTAGAAAATAAAAACATAGGATGGGCATATGTTGATCAAAGTAAATTTTGCCCCAGCCTATATAACATGATGGATTTAAGAACTAAAATTATTAAAAGACCCATAATCACAACTATTGAAGTTTTAGCTAAACCTTTAGCTGCTAAAAAAAATCATTTTGTAACAGGATATGTTCATAAACCTTATCCTCCTATCTACTTAATGTTGGCCAGAAATGCGGGTTTTGAAACTGCTATGACAATTCGAGGAACAGAGGGTGGCGTTATTCCATCTCTTACACAAACTGGAAAAATATTTTCATACAAAGATATAGAGTCCGATAATCAATCAATTGAGTTTGACCCAAAAAAAGATTTAGGAATAAACCAGGAAGTGAGAGCAGTTCAAATTCCAGAAAATATAAATAAATCTAAAACTATAGATAAAGTTCAAAGCAAAATTGACCCATTTGATATTGCGAAGGAAGCTGTCAAATTAGGATTAGAGGCACTTTCTGACAAAGATGGGGCAATGAAGGATTGTATAATATATGGCTCTTCAATTATTCTTCAACATATAACCAATGATGATATTCATGTGTGTGTAAAAGCTGTAAAGGAAGTTCTTAAAACTAAAAGCGCCGCAGCTAGACTAAAAAAATAAATTATGAAACAAAAAATTGCAAATATAGATGATATCAATAATGGGGAAATGAAAGAAGTTTTAATAAATGAGTTGTCTTATCTTGTTGCAAAAGTTGAAAATACAATTTACGTTACTTCAAATATGTGCACTCATGAAGATGCAGAATTAAGCATGGGGTGTTTAAATGGAACAAAAGTTAAATGTCCATTACATGGTAGCTGTTTTGATCTATTAACAGGTAAAGCATTAAATGAACCAGCTGAAGATTCGATAAAAGTCTATAAGTATACTATAGAAAATGGGGCAATCTTTTTAGATGAATAAAGTGATAGGCATTAATAAAGATAGTGATGGGTTTCTTCTTGATCCTTCTGATTGGGATCATGAGATTGCCACTATGCTTGCCAAAGAATTTAATGTTATCCTAACTGATGAACACTGGGGTGTGATTAAATATATTAGAAGTTATTTTGATATACATCAAAAAGTTCCAGAATTAAGAGAGTTACTAAAAAACTTTAAACAAAAACATGGGGAAAATAAATCAACAAGAAAATATATTTACATGCTCTTCCCTTATGGTTATGGCCAACAAGCTTGTAAAATTTCTGGAATGAGGCAACCAAAAAAACTATGGTTGGATTTATAATTTATGTCTGATACTGCTAATCTTTTCTGGTCTTGCCCTATAACTTGGAAAAAGTCCGCTGAAAATACTATGTGGTGTCTAATAGGTTGTGGTTTTGGCGATATTGGTACCATAATCTTTTTCCAAATCACTGAAATACCATGGTCAACATTTTCAATTATGGCACTAGCAATGTTCAATGGAATTTTGACCAGCATAATTCTTGAAGCAATTATTTTATCAAAACAAATGGCTTTAATATTAGCGCTGAAAACTGCACTAGGAATGAGTTTAATATCAATGATTAGTATGGAATTAGCAATGAACTTTGTTGATATATTAATGACCGGTGGCGCACAAATAAATATACTTGTGCTACCCATAATGTTAATTGCTGGATTTATAACTCCGTGGCCCTATAATTACTGGAGACTAAAAAAATTTGGAATTGGATGCTGTGTTTAGTTAATTTTTGAAGTTAATACTTTTGTCACTGAATTTTCTATTTTTGTTTTCAATTCTTCTATTAGTGATCTGAAATAAGATTCACATACAACAACTGGAATAGCTAATGACAGCCCTGCTGCTGTTGTTAGTAAAGCTTCCCAAATTCCTCCAGAGAGTAGAGATGGATCAATATTTTTACCAGCGGTTTCCATTTCTTGAAACGCATCAATCATACCAAAAATAGTCCCTAATAATCCAAGTAAAGGCGCTATAGTTGCTATTACCTGAAGACTGTTTAATTTAGAACTATAAAAATCAATTCTCTCATCACTCAATCTTGAAATTTCTTCTCTAATATCACTATCAACTTTTGCGGTTGGTTTTGTATGCTTGAGTAACTGGTACATAGCAAAAGATACAACTTCTGCTTCCGGACGATTTACTTTATTAATTGCAGCATAGGCATCTTTATAATTACCAGCTGTCCAAGAATCTACACTTACTGGGACCAGAGTTTCTTTGAAAAACTCAACTTTATAGAAAATGTGTAATTTGTATAAAATAATGGCAAGAGCATAGATAGATAATATTATTAAGATATATACTACCGGGCCGCCTAAACTTAAAAGTGAGTTAATTTCCATAATTACTAAAATTGTTGAGACTTTATTTTAAAGTAAATAATAATAATATCTATATTATTTGTCATCAGTTCGTTAATTTAAATGGCAAGCCTAACTAATTGTTAGATATGATCTCAAATAGCTAGGCTCCCACACTACTTTTCACCGGAGAATGATGAAAGTTTTTTTAACTAGAAGTCAAATTTAACTCCTGTCATAACTGTTAATGGCTTATTAGGCCTTTTCCCATATTCATGTTCAGAAGCAACTATAACTTTATCAAATAGATTATCAATATTTAAAAATAATCTAGCTTCGCTAATTCCATTCATGTTTATAGGAAGATTCATGCCACTATGTAGATCAAATATAAATGCTTTGCCTGTTTTATAAGTATTGCTGTTATTTGTAAATGTATCATCTTGATATTTAGCACCAAGCGAAATATCCCATGTATTTGTTTCTACACCAACTGATGTATAAAGTTGAAAATCAGGTACATAAGAAATAGATTTACCCATTTGATTATTTTCATTATCAGTATTGGTTTTATATTCAGAATCCTGAAGTAATCCAGAAATAATTAAAGGAAATTTTATTGAGCCCATATTACTCATTCCCTTCACTCGTGGTGCTGCAAATATATCAGCCATTCTGTATTGAAACTCAACACCTTTGACTTCAGCTTTACCGGCATTAGTGGTATCACCAATGTTTCCAGTACAACCATTTGCGGTTAGACATGATTCATGAAGATTGTCATAGTCTACAAAGAAACCAATTGCTTCAAAAAAACTCAAACGTGAGCTTATTCTAAAACCTATTTCAAAATTATCAGACTCTTCTGGTGTTCTTTCTGCTAAATCACCAGCACTTGCAGGAGAATAACCTTGATGATATCCAGCAAAAATTTGAGCACCATGGGCTAATCTTTTAATAGTTGACAGACCAAGCATTGTTGCAGAGTCTTTTGTATCTCTTGTCACACTTCCAGGAAGTGCCACAGTTCCATCATTAGCTTCGGTATCTTCATATCGAACACCAAGTGTGGTTGTATAATCACCATGTTTAATAACATCTTTAAGATGCCATGATGTTGCATCAGTATCTTTAGCTTCACCACCACCAGCTGTTGCAGCAACTTCTCCATTAGTTTTTAATCTTAATGTGTTATTCGCATCAAGACTATATTTGCGTACAAAGTCTTTATCATATCTGTCTCTATAATCCTTATGGCGTCTGTACCCGTACTCAAATGCATGGTTGCCAACTTCATGATTAACGACAAATTGAACGCCTGTCATACCATAATCTCTATGACCCATAGTCATTTCAATGTATTCATTTGTAGCAGTTGCTGTTGTATTTGTAATAATATTACAAGCACGTAATTCAACGCCTGAATCTGCGGCACAATTAGTTCTCATATCTATGTTTGAAAAACTAACCTTAGTTGGTGTACCACTACCATCACCATCTGAATCGATATAAATATTTTCAACTTTTTTCCATAAACGGCTATATCTAGTTTTATAAAGTTTTGATGTAACTGAGATATTATCTGCTGGTTGCATAAAATGTGTAAAAATATATCTATGATAATCATTATCCATCTGATCAGAGGAGCTAGCACCATATCTTTGATAAGGGTCAGCCGCAAAATCTGTTCCTGTTAATCCAAGATATGTTTCGTTTGATGTTTCTGTTGTATTTGAGCTTAATAATTCGAAATATTGACTCCAACTACTCCCTTGAGGGGTATATCTAACTTTAAATAAATCTGTTTGCTTATCAAAACCCGCATCTGTTGGATTGCCCGTACCTTTAATATTTTTGTATCCATCTGCTCTATAATCTTGGTATTCAAATACATACCCTATTGAGCCGATATTTCCACCATAGTAAGTGTGATTTCTTGAAAAACTATCATCACCTACGGTAATTGAATAATGTCCTTCAGCCCCTACAGTTGGAACAGAGCGAGATAAAAAGTTTATTGTGCCAGCTGTAGTTCTTGGCCCTGTACCAATTGCCGCTGGTCCCTTTAATATCTCAACTCCTTCCATACGTCCTACATCTGGGAAAAAATACATACTACCATTAGAATAAACTGCTGGCCCTTGAAGGACTCCATCTTCCATAATGTTAATTTTTGTAGTTCTTAAGGGTGCAACGCCGCGCATTCCTATGTTAGTTCTTAGTCCATACCCATCCTCTGTTTGAGAATATACGCCTGGAATACTTGATAGCATTCTTTCGGCATCTGTATAATTAAGTCTCTTGATTTCTTTATCTGATAGATAATGCGCTGATCCGGCTTGTTGTGTTTCATTTTGTGAGCCAAAGACGCTGACCGGACTTAATTCTTCAGAGTAAGATGTTGCGTTAATTGATGATAATCCTGCGACCAAGAATACTAGTTTTAGAGGTTTTTTTAACATATCCTTGTTTATCTCTGATGGTTATAGTTTTAAGAATTAAATTATTATATGGTAATGATTATCATTTGTAAATAAGAATGAGTATTATTCTTATTAAAATATACTATAAATGACAAAAAAGTACTAAAATCAGGACATTGAACCATAAGTTCTATAAGATTAACTGTTTAATTGATATGTAAAATAATGACTAAGATTAACTTAACGCCAATAATTGATGTGGTTTTTATTCTGCTCATATTTTTTATGCTTGCTACAAATTTTCAGAAATTCAGTAAAACTGACATTAATCTATCCTCGGAAACAGCAAATATTTCACAAAGTGAAAAGAAAATTTTTTTAATTGAGTTTGGAGAAAATAATAAATTTTTATTAAATGATGAAGAATTACCATATGATACAATAAAAAAAACTATTCTCAATAGCAATCTTAACGAAGATGAATATCTAGTTGTGGCAAAACCCTCAGGAAAAACAAATTTACAACAAACTTTAGACATAATTGCAGATCTTACAAGAAGTAAAATTAAGAATATCTCACTAGGGATAAATAAACCCAAAGATAAAAAAACTAAATAATGAAACTACGAATAACAAAATCAAAAATTGATAATTCAGATAACCTGCTACCTTTGGTTAATATAATATTCTTGCTATTAATTTTTTTTATGATGGCTGGAATTATTGGAAAGACAAAAGAATTAAACGATATTAGTTTAGCAACAGTTACAATTGAAGAGTATCAAGAAAATGACCAGCCAGTATTATTTATAAATAAAAATGGTCAATTAATTCTTGATGATACTCCGGTTACTCTTGAAAATTTAAAAAATAATTTAGAATCAATTTCTGGTGAAAAAAAACTTCTTATTGCTGCTGATGGTGATTTAATATCTCAACAACTAAATGATGTGCTCACTGAATTGCATGATAGCAAAATTAGTAAAGTTACTCTAATTACTTTAAAAAATGAATAACTATCAAAATTTAAATATATATTTGATTTTAGCATTTATAATTCATGCTGTTTTTTTAATATCTTTTTCATTATCAAAGTCTGTCAATGATATTACAACCGTTGGAGAAACTGGTATGGCAATCCAAATGATGTTTATCCAAAAAAGTGATGAAGTTTATGATAAGAGCATTACATCTGATGAAATTAGAAATAAAATTGATGATGAAAAGAAAGATGAGCAGGTTTTACTTGATAATCGGGCAGTGGGTGATAAATCAAATCATACTTATGATACATATTACGGTAGAGTTAGACAAATTATTGATTCCAATAAAAATTACCCTCTTTTATCGAGACAAAGAAAAGAACAAGGCTCTCCCATTGTTAAATTCATTATTCTTAAAGATGGGTCTGTGGATAATTTAAGTATTATATCTTCTGGCTATCGTGGTCTTGATAGGGAAGCTAGACGAATGATTATGACGTCTTCTCCGTTCCCAGCTATTCCAGACTCTATTAGCAAGACAGGTATTACTCTAACAATTCCAATTAATTTCACACTAAATGAGTATTAATCTGATTGAAACCAGTTAAGTTTGCTTCGTAATGTAACAACATTTCCAATGATAAAAATAGTTGGAGCAGAAGGCTTTTCTTTTTTAACAACATCCGCCATACCCTCCAATGTTGAAATGTATACTTTTTGATCTGGCGTTGTACCTTGCTGAATTAACGCACATGGTGTCGATGAATTTAAACCATGCTTAATTAGTTTATTACAAATTATATCAATAGATACAAGGCCCATATAAAATACTATTGTTTGATTGGGTTGTATAAGTTTTTCCCAATTAAGTTCAAGCTTCCCTTTTCTTAAATGCCCTGTTACAAAAATACAAGATTGTGCATAATCTCTGTGTGTAAGTGGTATACCACTATAAGCAGAGCAACCACTGGCACTAGTAATACCGGGGACTACTTGAAAAGAAATATTTTCATCAACCAAGGAGTCTATTTCCTCTCCCCCTCGACCAAAAATAAATGGATCTCCTCCTTTAAGCCTTAATACTCTATATCCTTCTCTTGCATATTTAACCAATAAATCGTTTATTTTTTCCTGCCTTAATTCATGGTTATCTCTCTGCTTACCTACATATATTTTTTTAGCATCACGTCTTATTAAATCAATAATAGATGGATGGACCAATCGATCATATAATGCAATATCAGCTTGTTGCATCAAACGTAAGGCTCTAAAGGTTAGTAAATCAGGATCACCAGGGCCGGCTCCAACTAAGTAAACCTCTCCTTCTCCTTTTTTATCTTCATCAAAAGTTTTTATCTCAGATTCTAAAAAAGCTATTGCTTGTTCCTCTTGTCCACTTAGAATTAATTCAACAAATTTACCGTTGAGCATTTGTTCCCAGAAAATTCTATTTGATTTAGAATTTTTAAGTTTTTTTCTTACTGAAATACGATTATTGGAAATAATTTTAGCTAATCTTCCATATGCTCCCGGTATCATTGTTTCTAGTTTTGTCCTAAGCATTCGTGCCAAAACAGGAGATGAGCCACCAGAAGAAACCGCTACTGTAATAGGTCCTCTTTCTAATATAGATGGGAAAATAAAATCACATATGTCTGGTTTATCAATTACATTAACTAATATTTTTTTTTGTTTAGCATCATTGGCTATTTTTTCATTTAGCTTTTCATTGTTTGTAGCAACAATAACGAATGTATAGTTATTATTATCAAGATATTTATCTGAATACTCATCTGTAATACATTTGAAATTTTTTTGTTTAGATATATTATTTATATTTTCAGTAAACTTTGGAGAAATTAAAGTAACATTTGCATTAGCCTTGATTAATAAATCTAATTTTCTCTCTGCGACTTCCCCGCCACCTACGATAAGAACAGATTGTTTGCTGAGTTCCATGAAAAAAGGAAAATATTTCATTATGTTTTTTCAATGCCTGCTTTTTTATACCAGAATTGCGCCTTATCAATATCTTGAGGCACAAGCTTACCTTCTTCATAAATCATAGCTAAAGTTGTTGCGGAACCCATTAATCCTTGTTCGGCAGCTTTAGTAAACCACTCTATACTTTTTTCAATATTTTGATTAGCGCATTCTCCTTCAAAAAACATAAAACCCAATGCATGTTGTGCTAATGCATGGTTATTTTCAGCAGCTTTATTCATATAGCTGAATGCTTGCTCCGTATTTGTTTGACAACCAAGGCCATTTTGTAACATGATTGCCATTCTATATAAGGCCTCATTATTTCCTTCTTCAGCAATAGGAGAAAGTAATTTTATTGCATGGGAAAAATTTTTTGTTTCAAATGCTGCAATACCGCTTTCGAGCTCCATATCCCTGTTTTCATATTTATCCATTTCAATCCTCTAGCAAACCTTCAAGCTTCCCATCCATATCATGTTCAATCAAATCATCAAAACCTCCAACATGATAATCTCCGATAAAAATTTGCGGGACAGATTGTCTTTTAGACACCTCCATCATTTTTTGCATTTGCGCTGAATCTTGATCTATTCTAATTTCATCAAAAGCAATATTTTTCTTCTCAAAAAAATTCTTTGCTCTCATACAGTAAGGACAAATTCTTGTACTATATATAACTACTTTTTTCATTATATTTTCTCTGCAAATCTATCATTTATTTATAGTGAGTTATTTTTCTATCATCATTTTTTTGAATGATTATTCCAAGAATATCAAAAGAATTATCTAATATAATTTCTGGGTAAATATCATTTAAAGCTATCAGATATTTCCCAGAATTGTGTTCTTCATATCTTCTAAACCAGCGTACTCCGTCAAATTCAATAAAAACATATTGTCCATTGTCACAATTCCCAACGGGGTCAATGATAATGATACAATTTTTTGGAAATTCAGGCTCCATGCTATCATCTGTTACTTGAAGAGCATAAGGTTCAGATGCACCACAATCGGAATGTATATCGCTTAATTCTTTTTTGTCATTACTCATAAATATTAATTGTATTACAGTTCTTACAAATACAACATAAAAGAACCAGATATTAGATGTTTAATGACTAAGGGGCAATTTTAAATATCTTATTTTTAAGATCTTCTCCTTTTATTATAGAAATTCTTTTTTTATCGACTCTTAAAAACTTTGCTAAAAGCGATATTGCCTTTATGTTTGCTTTGCCATCCTGAGGTGTTGCTGTAACGTAAATCTTAAACGAACTAGCACTAAGTCGTATCACTTCATTTTTTGTAGTACCTGCTTTAACCCAGACTTCAATAAAATTTAAGTTTTCAATTAACTCCATAACATGACCCTCATCAAAAAAATGAGACAGAAAATGAGTAAGAACTAAAAATAGTTCAGCACCCTCATATAGTTATTTCCCCCTGATAACATTATAAATCAATAATTTAAAGATTTACCAGATACTTATGAGTATTTATGGCCTCAAATTGGTTTTTTTAACCACATGATTACTGATGCTTTTCTAGCCTCCACAAGCTTGCATAACTGTCTGCATTGATTAAAAATATTTCTCCTTTACTGTTAACTTCTATGTCACGAATCCTTCCAATCTTATCCTCAAAAACTACATGTTGATTGATGACCTTTCCATTTTCAAAATCAAGCCTGTAAAGCGTCCTGTATTTAAGAGATGTTACAAGTACATCTCCTTTCCATTCTGGATAGGTTCCACCATCATAAATTAAAATATTGCAGACAGCAATTGATGGTGTCCAGGTCCATAAGGGTTTAGTAAATCCTGGCTTCCAAGCGCTTCCATCTCCTATTTTAGTTCCTGAATAATTTGTTCCACCCCAGCCTATAACCTTCCAGCCATAATTTTCACCGAACTTTACCTCTCCAAAAAAATCACCTCCTTTTGCTCCATGGTTTGATATATAAATTTTTCCATCAAAAGGTGACAGATACATGCCTTGCGGGTTTCGGATTCCAATTTGGTAGACTTCGGGATGCCAGTTGGGCTGATTGATAAATTTTGGATTATCATCTGGTATAGATCCATCTCTATGAATTCTTATGATGCTGCCTGGATGCTTGCTTCCGTCTTGTGCAATCATACCTCCACCTCGTTCTCCAACAGATGCAAATAAATAATCATCTTTTATCACTATGCGTGAGCCAAAGTGATATCCGCTACTGATTGGAGGTTCTGCTCTAAAGATATTTTTAAAGATAATTTCCTTATCATTATATGTGCCTCTGGCAATTGATGTAGATGAATTGCCTTCTCCTCTGTCTTCTGAATAACTGACATAGACATAACCATCTTTATAGAGAATATCTAAGAGACCACCTTGTCCAAAATAATAAAAATCTAAATTGTGCTGAATGGGTATTTTCTTTCCTGTTTTTATATCTATTCTTATGATGCTACCGGTCTTCTCAGTGATGATAAGGTTATTATCATCAACAAATGTCATGCCCCACGGCTCAGAAAGTTTTTTTGACACTTCAATGAGTTTTATCTCCTCAGAAAAAACAGCGGTACTAAATAATACAATTGACAAGAGTAATATAAATTTTTTCATTTCATTTAAAAAATATTTTAAAAATTATGCTAAGTATTATACTAAGGATTATTGAAGTGGTGATAGGAAAATAAAAATTAAAATTCTTTTTTTCTATAACGATATCACCAGGTAATCTGCCCAACCCCAAATTAACTAAATAAGGATAAATTAAGCCAATAAATATAAAAACCACCCCAAGTATTAGGAAGAACTTAGCCATTATCTTTTAGACTGAAAGAATTTTTTTAAGAGTTTGGATGATTCTTCTTTAAGCAGACCTGTATGAATTTCAGATTTATGATGACAGGAGTTTGATTCAAAAATTTTAGGCCCATGATTAACTCCTCCACTTTTAGGATCATCGGTTGCAAAAAAAAGTCTGTCTAATCTGGCAATACTAATTGCATGTGCACACATAGGACATGGTTCTAAACTTACATACATATCACACCCAACTAAACGTTCATTTTGTAAAACATTTGTTGCCTTTTGGATTGCCAACATTTCTGCATGTGCAATGGATGATTTCAACTCTCTCATCTGATTTGAAAATGCAGCAAGAACTTCTGAATTACGCCGCAAAACAATGACTGCACCCACGGGAACCTCATCATTGGAATATGCTGTTCGAGCCAACTCTAGCGCTAAACCCATAAAAAGCAAATGTGTTTGTGTCTCTTTATTATCAAATGAAGAAGTCATTAATTAGTTACAGTTTCTTGAAATAAGACTGGTTTGCCAATTGGAGTAGACGATAACTCATCTTCTATCATCACAATATTGCCGCGTATGATGGTAGCTATAGGCCAACCAGTTACTTTCATGCCATCATACGGCGTCCATTTTGCTTTTGATTTTTGTTGGGCATTTGTAATAGTCTTTTTTTTGTTTAAATCAATGATAGTAAAATCCGCATCATAGCCTTTGGCAATTCTTCCTTTGCCAACAAGCTTGTGTATTCTTTCTGGACCATAAGACCAAAGCTCAACTAATTTCTCAAGAGACAATTTTCCCTCATTCACATGGTTTAACATGATAGGCACTAAAGTTTGAACACCTGGAGTTCCGCTTGGTGATTTTGGATAAGCCAATGCTTTTTCCTCCAAAGTATGGGGTGCATGGTCGGATGCAAGTATATCAACTGTGCCATCATTTAAAGCTTTCCATAATGCTTCCTGATGATGTAATTCCCGTATAGGAGGATTTTGCTGAGCATGTGTTCCAAGTCTTTCATAACAATCAGGCGCATGCAAAGTTAAATGATTAGCTAGCAATTCTACGCTGGCAATATCTTTATTATCTCTAAGAAAGTCCATTTCTTCACTGGTTGTTATATGTAAAATATGAACGCGCCTTCCATATTTTTTTGCAATATTAACTAATCTTGTTGTTGCAGATAAACAACTCTCCGGTGAACGCCACTCATTATGTAGCGAAACATCATTGCTATCACCTAGAATAATCTCCTTATTTTCTTCCATAATATATTGATCTTCAGCATGGACAGCTACAACTCTTTTCCCATGTGATAAAACTGATTCTATCTCTTCATCGCTTGCTGAAAGCAAATCACCCGTGCTTGCCCCCATAAATATTTTAATACCACAAATACCAGGAGCATTTTCCCAGTTTGTTAGATTAGGCCCAGTTTTTCCTGTGCCACCAAGATAAAAAGCGTAATCCGTCCAAGCTGCCCTACTTGCTCGAGTTAACTTATCAGTAATCGTCTCAGGCGTTATTGTTAATGGGTTTGTGTTAGGCATTTCAAATACCGCTGTTACTCCTCCAAATGCTGCTGCCATCATTCCAGACTCTAAATTTTCTTTATTCTCAAGCCCTGGTTCTCTAAAGTGTACTTGCGTATCAATAACACCTGGCAAAACATGTAAATTTTTACAATCAATAATTTCTTCTGCACTACTGTTAATTAAGTTTCCAATCTCTTGAATTTTTTCATTTTTGATTCCTATATTAACTTCAGCAGTTCCTTCTGGAAGAAAAACTTTGCCATTTTTAAGAATTAAATCATAGTGAGTATCTGAATTCATACCTTAATAATATCATGCTGTATATTTCTAGACATATTAATAAAAGCTTGATTTTAGATATTAAGTTGTTACATTAGATACTCAAATGCAAAGAATCTTTGATACAATAGGAATCACATCTTCAGGAACCTGCATAATCCATTGTTTATATGCTCCTGTATCTTTAATTTTGATACCATTCTTTGGAATCAGTATTCTAGATGTTGCAATATTTCATGAAACTATTTTATATTTTATTCTCCTGTCAGCACTAATTGCAATTACCATGGGTTGCAGAAAACATAAAGATTATCGGGTAGCTTTACTTGCTGTTACAGGAATAACTATTCTTTTATATGCAACACTCCATCATGAATCACTTCAGGGAACATTGGAACTTATTACATTGACCGGGAGTTTATTTCTAGTAGTTAGTCATTTCACAAATTTTATTCTATGCCAAAA
>Ga0207991_1000656_pt1 | contig 22861 bp, 24 predicted proteins | sample ETN07SmetaG_FD_185786 | JGI IMG/M metagenome (GOLD analysis project Ga0207991, IMG submission 185786) | Marine microbial and viral communities from oxygen minimum zone, Eastern Pacific Ocean - ETNP2014F14-07SV275 (SPAdes) (version 2) | ecosystem: Environmental > Aquatic > Marine > Oceanic ...
CCCCTGCCGCAAGCGCCTGCTTTGCAACTAACTCACCCACCGCTTTGGCGACAACGGTTTTCGTGTCACCAGATTTCAGTTCGAGAGAGGTTGCCGAAGCCAGAGTGTGGCCGCGTTCATCATCGATAATCTGGGCGTAGATGTGATTACTGCTACGGAAAACCGCGAGTCGCGGTCGGTCGGCGATGCCGCGCACGTTTTTTCGCACGCGCCTGTGCCTGATCCACCGCTTCCTTGTATCGAATTTATTGCTGCCCATTGTTTACACACCCGTGCCGACGGCCGTCTTACCAGCCTTGCGTCGGATTACTTCGTCTGAATATTTAATGCCTTTTCCGGTGTAGGGATTCGGCTTGCGGACTTTTCGTATCTGTGCGGCCTGCTCGCCCACGTCTTCTTTGCTCGGCCCGCTGATAACAATAAACGTCTGACCATCGGCAACGAGGGTGTTGTCGCCGATCGGGTCGACGAGGACTGGGTGCGAGTAACCGACGTTGACTTCCAGCCCTTTGCCCTTTTGTTGCACACGGTAACCAGTGCCGATTAGTTCGAGTCGCTTTGAGAAGCCGTCGGAGCATCCGATCACCATGTTGTTCAGCAGGCTGCGAGTAAGGCCGTGCAGCGCTCGCTGATCGGGTTCGTCGTTTGGACGCGCGACCGTAATAACCCCGTCGGTGAGGTCAATTTTCATAGTGGCTGGCAGGGTTCGGGTAAGTTCGCCGATCTTGCCTTTAACCGTGACAGTAGTGCCATCGACTTTTACGTCGACGCCGCCGGGCACGGTGATTGGGGTTTTACCTATTCGAGACACGTCAGATTTTCTCTCGTAAATGAATTTAGAAACAACTGTCCGGTTCGTTTTTACCAGACGTAGAAAAGCAGTTCGCCGCCGACTCCCTGTCGGCGCGCCTGCTGGCCTGTCATCACACCTTTGGAGGTAGACATGAATGCGACCCCGATACCGCCGAAGTACCTCGGCACTTCGTTCTTTCCAACGTAAACCCTGAGGCCGGGTTTGCTGACCCGCTTCAAACCCTGGATGACCGGGGTCTTATCTTCGTAGTACCGAAGTTGAACTTCGAGTTTTTTATTTACAGAATCTTCGTCTACTGACTTGAAACTGGTAATAAAGCCCTCATCGGATAAGAGCTTTAGCAGTGAGGATTTCATCCGTGAAGCGGGGACTTCGACGGCCTCATGCCTCACCTGGACCGCGTTACGGATACGGGTGAGCATGTCGGATATGGGATCTGTTATTGGCACCTTGATCGATTCTCTTAGTAGTCAGCTGTAATTACAGGCTTCCCTTGCGGATTCCGGGCAGTTCGCCCTTCAGCGCAAGATCGCGGAATGTGATTCTTGAGAGGCCAAAGAAGCGCATGTATCCCCGTGGTCGGCCTGTGACGGCACAGCGGTTTCGCAATCGGATTTTTGCCGAGTTTCGAGGTAGCTTTGCAAGTTCCTGTCGAGCTGCGAACCGTTCTTCGGGAGTTCGGTTAATATCGACCGAAATCTTGCGAAATTCGCTTCGTTTTTCGGCGTAAGCATCGACCAGTCTCTGGCGGCGCTTTTCTCTTTCGATCATCGACTTCTTAGCCAATACAGATATCTCCAGGCGGTTTAGCCAAATGAATTAATAGGTGACTACCGGTTCATCGACGTGCATGAACGGCATACCCAGTAGTTCGAGGAGCCTGCGCCCCTCTTCATCGGTGTGTGCAGTTGTCACGATCGTCACCTGCAGGCCACGAATCCGGTCGATTTCATTGTAGTCAATCTCTGGGAAGGTAGATTGATCGCGGAGTCCCAGCGAATAGTTGCCGCGGCCATCGAACGCCGTCCGGCTGATCCCTCTGAAGTCACGGGTACGTGGGAGGGTGATATTCACGAGCCGGTCGAAGAACTGCCACATGCGCTGGGCGCGTAGTGTGACAGATGTGCCGACTACCGAGCCTTCACGAAGCTTAAAGTTCGCGATTGACATTCTTGCGCGATTTTCAGTTGGTTTCTGCCCGGTTATCTTCTGCAGGTCGCCGGTTGCAGCGCCCACGGCCGAGTTACTATCGAGCGCTTCGCCAAGCCCAATATTAATAATAATTTTCTCGATTGACGGCACCTGCATCGGGTTGCTGTATCCGAATTCGCGAATCAGCACCGAAACCACGTCGTCGCGATAGACCTGTTTCATGCGCGGCACGTTGACGACTATCACTGCTTTCTCGGACGCCGCGGGCTTTGCCGATTCAGATTTACCGGGCCTGACCTCGGTCTTAGCATCTGTTTTGGCGGCGGCTTTACTAGCGGCTGGCTTCTTTGCCGCGGCCTTTTTGGGAGTCGGCTTCTTAGCTGCGGCCTTTTTTGCTGCAGGGTTTTTGGCGGCGGAAGGCTTTGCGACCTTAGCCTCGGCTACCTGATCTTCTTTTGTGTTGCTGTCAGGAGCGTTTGCCACTCTTGACCACCCTTACTTTCGTCCCGTCTTCGAGGACCTTCTGACCTGTTCGACCGGCGTTACCGGTCTCGGGGTCGATGAGCATTACATTCGATAGTGACATCGGCGATTCACTCTGGACGATGCCGGTCTGTGCCACGCCCTGACGGGCCGACAGGTGGCGAACCGACAGGTTGACGCCTTCTACGACAACGCGGTTTTGGCCCGGGAGCACCCGGATAACGGTTCCGCGTTTGCCTTTGTCTTTTCCGGAGATGACGAGAACTTCGTCGTCCCGTTTTATTCGGGTTTGACTCATGATCACAGCACCTCCGGTGCCAGTGAAACAATGCGCATGAACTGCCTGTTTCGCAGTTCACGTGCCACCGGGCCGAATATTCGCGTGCCACTGGGGTTCTGATCCTCGCCGATAATCACGCAGGCATTATCGTCGAACCGGATGTACGAACCATCGGGCCTTCGGACCTCTTTGGAGGTCCGCACAACGACCGCTCTTACGACCTGGTGCATTTTTATCGTGCCGCCCGGTTGTGCATCTTTTACGGTGCAGGTGATCACATCGCCAAGCGACGCGTAGCGGCGCGCACTCCCGCCCAGGATGTTGATGCACAGCACCTCACGCGCACCGGAGTTGTCGGCGACTTTTAGTCTTGTTTCTCGCTGAATCATCTTGTATTAGTTCCCGGACTCATCAGTCTCTGCAGTGCCCGAGAGGACGGCCTCGGAATCGATATCCGAAGGCTGGACTTCGGCGACATCGACTTTTTTCAATATCTCGACCAGGCGCCAGCGCTTGGAGCGGGAAATGGGGCGGGACTCTTCGATCAATACGCGATCGCCCACGGTCGCTGAGTTCTGTTCGTCGTGGACGACGAATTTCGTCTGTTTGCGGCGCGCCTTCTTGTAAATTCGGTCGCGTTGCAACCAGGTGATGCCGACCACGACGCTCTTTTCGTTTGTGTCGTTCAGAACAGTGCCGGTCCGCTGTTTGCGCGCCAACCTATTCTCCTTCGTTCTCTATTACAGTGTCGTTATCGGTTTCAGTCGAAATATCGGCGGGCTTGTCTGCGCGAGGATGCTCGGATTCCAGTTCGAGTGTGATTGCGCGTTCTCGGAGAACAGTCTTGATGCGAGCGATGGTTTTCCGGGCACTTTTCAGTTCGTTGGTGTTAGTGAGTTGGAGAGTCGCCTTGCGGAACCTGAGGTTCATCAGGCCGCGCTCCTGTTCGCCGAGCTCTTTATCGAGTTCGGTGTCGTCCAGTTCTCTTACTTCGCTAATCCGCATCGTCTAATCAGTTCCTGCCGCATCCTGCCAGTAATAACTCACGCCGCCAACAATTTGCTGGATGGGCGTTGGCCGGGCTTTCTTAAAATTCGTCGCTCCGAGCTACGATCCGGGTTGGGATCGAAAGTTTGTGGGCAGCTCGCCTCAGGGCTTCGCGTGCTGCATCTTCAGGTACGTCGGCAATTTCGTAGAGCATTCGCCCCCGTCGTACAACAGCTACCCAGTGATCGACGGCACCTTTGCCGCCGCCCATTCGAGTTTCGGCCGGACGGCCGCTCACCGGCTTGGCTGGGAACAATCGGACCCACAGTTGACCTCCACGTTGTACGTAACCTGTGATGGCGCGCCGCGCAGCTTCGATCTCACGAGCGGTAACCCAGCCGGGACCTTCCGCCTTGAGGCCGAACTCTCCGTAGACCATCGTCGAGCCGCGGGTCCGTATCCCGTTCATGCGGCCGCGGTGTTCTTTGCGGTATTTAGTGCGTTTTGGCTGAAGCATGGTTAGCCTTCGCTCCCACTTGCTCTCGAGCCGCTACTGCCGTTTCCACCGCCGCCACGTGAAGACGACGAACCCCGGTTGCCTCCACGTTCGCCGGACGCCTGACCCTGGCCTTCTTGGCTCTCACCTAAGGAGAGGCGGGCCATGGAGCGGGCACGGAGATTTTCGGCCGATGGAATCATGTCGCCGGTGTAGATCCAGACCTTGATTCCGATGACGCCGAAGGTCGTCTTTGCTTCAGATACTGCAAAATCTATCTGCGCCCTCAGCGTGTGAAGCGGTGTCCGGCCTTCCTTCTGTTTGTCGGTCCGGGCGATCTCCGCACCACCGAGTCGGCCGGCTACGACAACCTTGATGCCAAGTGCGCCCGACTGCATCGTGCGTTGCATGGCGAGTCGGACCGCCCTCCTGTAGGCGACGCGGCGTTCGAGCTGTTCGGCAATCGACTCGCCGACCAGGGTCGCATCGAGTTCGGGCTGGCGAATTTCCTGGATGTTCAGGCGTGCCCGTTTCTCGGTGAGCTTTTCGAGGTCGGCCCGGAGTTCGTCGACCCGGGTACCCCCGCGGCCGATAATTATCCCGGGACGGGCGGTATAGATCGTAACGACCAGGTCCTGTGCGCCGCGCTCAATTTCAACGCGAGATATTGCGCCAGATTCAGCGTAGCGAGTACGGATCAGGCTGCGTATCTCCTGATCTTCCTCCGTCAGACGCCGGTAGTCCGATGCCTTGTTGGCAAACCAGTGCGCTCGCCAGTCCTGTACCCCTCCGAGCCGGAACCCGATCGGGTGTGTCTTCTGACCCATTCCTAGTCCCTTACCTCGTCGACTTCAATGGTGATATTAGATGTTGGCCTGTCGAACGCCCCGACGCGACCCCGTGCCTTCGGCCTGAACCGCCTGATCCAGGTCGCTTTATCGGCTGTAATCCGAACAATCTTCAGGTCTTCACGTGACTGGAGATCGTTGTGTTCGGCGTTAGCGGTAGCTGCGTTGAGAATCTTGAGAATTTCAGCCGCGGCCGGGCTGGTCAGGTAACGCAGCATGGGAACTGCATCAGTAACCATTTTGCCTCTGATCTGATCAATTACCAGTCGCAGTTTGTAATCAGAAATACCTACGTTTTTTGTTCTTGCAATGGCCATGGCTAACCCGTTGTCCTGTCGGACCTACCGACGTGGCCCCGGAATGTGCGGGTCGGTGCGAATTCGCCGAGCCGGTGGCCAACCATGTTTTCAGTCATGAGGATGGGCATGAACCTGCGACCATCGTGGACCGCGATTGTCAGACCAACCATTTCTGGCATGATCATCGAGGATCGCGCCCATGTGCGAATCACGTTGCGTGAGCCGCTCCGGCGGATTGCTCCCACCTTTTTCATCAGCTTCGGGTCGACGTACGGACCCTTTTTGATTGACCTTGACATCTGTTACTTAGAAGACCGACGGTTTTTTAGCGGTCATACCTCCGCCTGAGAATGTGTTTGTTTGTGCTCTTGTTGCGGCGTGTGCGCTTGCCGAGCGCAGGCTTGCCCCACGGGGTCTTCGGGCCCGGCATGCCGATTCCGGCGCGGCCTTCGCCACCGCCATGCGGGTGGGCGTTGGGGCTCATGGCTGAACCACGAACGGTGGGACGACGACCACGGTGGCGGTTTCGACCGGCCTTGCCCAGTTTTTCGTTTTTGTGATCGAGGTTAGATACCTGTCCAACGGTGGCAAGACAGTTGCTGAGCAGTCGGCGCATTTCACCCGACGGGAGCCTGACGAGGGTGTAGCCCTCTTCGTGTGCCATCACTTGTGCGACCGCGCCTGCGCTCTTCACCATCTGGCCGCCCTTGCCGGGAGCCATTTCGATGTTGTGCACCTGGGTTCCCGTTGGGAGCGAGCCCAGCGACCTGCTGTTACCTGTTGTAACCGGAACATCGTCGCCACTCTGGACGATATCGCCATCGGTCACGCCGTTTGGTGCAACGATGTAACGCTTCGTGCCGTCTTCGTACACCACGAGGGCGATCCTAGCCGAACGGTTGGGGTCGTACTCGATCGACATTACCGTGGCGTCACCTGACTTGTCACGTTTAAAGTCGATGATCCTGTAACGGCGCTTGTGGCCGCCGCCGCGATGGCGAACTGTCACTCGACCGTGGTTGTTGCGACCGCCTTTTTTGAAGAGCGGCGCAAGCAGCGACTTTTCGGGCTTGCCTTTGGTGATGTCCTTGAAATCGTCGGCGATAGTATCGCGGCGACCTGGAGATGTAGGTTTAAATTTTTTCAGGCCCATCCCTTAGGCTCCCTCAAACAACTGGATGGAATCGCCGGCAGACAACGATACGATGGCTTTCTTCCAGTCGGGCCGCTTGGATGGCCGTCGACCGTAGCGCTTCACTTTGCCCGGTACTGTCAGGGTGTTCACCTTGACGACCTTGACATCGAAGGCCCACTCGACTGCCCTTGCGATGTCGCGCTTGGTCGCACTGGTGTCAACTTCAAATACGTATCGTCCTGATTCACCGAGGATGGTGCTCTTTTCGGTAACGATCGGTCGTTTCAGGATGCGTGCGTTTTCCATTACTTCTCACCCCCGGCCGATCCCCAGAGGCCGTCGATCGTCGCGATGGCTTCCTGGGTGAAGATCAGGTTTGAAGCGGTGGTGGCTTCAAGCGGGTTCATAAGCGCGGCAGCCTGGACTTCGATGCCCGGTAAATTGCTTGCCGATTTGACTACGTTCTGGTCCGTTGCACCGGTAACTATCAGCGTTCGGCCCGAAAGATCGAATGCGGCCACGATGTCACGTATGACGCTGCTCTTTGGCACTTCGACCTTGATCGCGTCGATGACTGTAACCGCGTCTTCCCTGACCTTGTCAGAAAGGGCGATTCGGAGCGCCTGCCTGCGCATCTTCTTTGGCAGTCGCTGTCGGAAGCTGCGGGGGTGCGGACCATGCGCCACGCCACCGCCGACTCTGACCGGTGACCGTCGGCTACCCTGCCGCGCCTGGCCGGTTCCCTTCTGGGGCCGAATTTTGCGGGTTGAGAAGCTTACTTCCGCCCGTGTCTGGGTATCTTGCGTACCCCGTCGTTTGTTTGCCTGTTGGGCGAGCACGGCCTGATGCAGCAAAACGTCGTTGCTGGCTGCGCCCCAAACCGTGTCGCTGGCCTCAACGGACCCGACGACTTTGCCCTTGCTGTCTTTTACCTGCAGATCCATTAGTTGCTCTGCTTCTCAATTCTAACGATGCCGTTATTTGCGCCCGGAATTGGGCCCCGTACAAGCACGACGTTCTTTTCGGGGTCGGTCGCTACGATTTTTAGTCCTTTGACAGTGACCCTGTCGACACCGTAGTGGCCGGCCATTTTTGTGCCGGGCCAGACACGTCCCGGTGAGGTACCGGCTCCGATTGAACCGGGGGAGCGGTGACGGTCGGACTGACCGTGTGTCTTCGGGCCGCCCCTGAAGCCCCAGCGGCGTACAACACCGCTGAAACCCTTGCCCTTGGAGGTGCCGATCACCTTGATTGGTTCTCCAACTTCAAATACATCGGCCTTGATTTCCTGACCGACTTCAAATTCGGAAAGGTCGTCGACGCCGAACTCCTGCAGGTGCGTGAACCTTCTACCTGACCGGTTCTGGTGGCCGGCTTCTGGTGAGTTCAGCCTGCGAGCAGAACCAAACCCGAGCTGGACAGCCTCGTAGCCGTCGCGGGCTTCCGTCTTCACCTGGGTGACGACACAGGGCCCGACTTCAACTGCCGTAACCGATTCAGCGGTTCCGTCTTCGTGATAGTAGGTTGTCATTCCGATCTTTCGACCGAGAAGTCCAGCGATAGTCATTTCGTTTACTTGCTTGCCGTTCAGCCTAGAGTTTGATTGCGATATCAACGCCAGCGGGGACGTTGAGCCGGGTCAGTGAGTCGATTGTTTTCGAGCTGGGTTCGAGAATGTCGATGAGGCGTTTGTGAATGCGCAGTTCAAAATACTCTCGAGAATCTTTGTGAACGTGTGGTCCCCGAATGACTGCGAATCGGCGAATTGCCGTTGGCAACGGCACCGGTCCGGCCGTCTGCGCACCAGTCCGCTCGGCAGTTTCCATAATCTGCTGGGCCGAGATATCGAGCACGCGGTGATCGAATGCCTTGAGGACTATTCGAATCTTCTGTCCTGGCATTACTTAGATTCCTGTCACTTTCTCTGCAACATTTCTGGGTACCGGTGAATAGTGGTCCAGCTCCATTGCAAAGCTGGCACGACCGGTGGTGATTGATCGCACATGGGTTGCGTACTGGAACGTTTCGGCGAGCGGGATAAACGCAGTCACAACCTGCGCGGTACCGCGGGCATCCATGTTCTGTACCTGTGATCGCCTGGAGTTCAAGTCGCCGAGTACATCTCCGAGGTACTCGGACGGAGTCACAACTTCGATCTTCATGATCGGCTCGAGCAGCGCTGGCTTGCCTTTGTTCATTGCGGACTTGAACGCCATCGAGGCGGCCACTTTGAAGGCCATTTCCGAAGAGTCGACCTCGTGGTACGACCCGTCGATGAGTACCGCTTTCATATCCACGACCGGATAGCCCGCGATGACGCCGGACCGGGCGGCTTCGCGGAAGCCCTGCTCGATTGGCCTGAAGTATTCGCGTGGCAAAGTCGAGCCTGTAATTTCAGATTCAAACTGCAAGCCTTCTCCGGTCGCGAGCGGTTCGAGTCGGAGCGTGCAATCACCGAACTGGCCGTGACCACCTGTCTGACGTACCAGCTTGCCCTGCGCGGTGGCCGTTTTTGTGATGGTCTCACGGTAGGCGACCCGGGGGGCGCCGACGGTGGCATCGACATTAAATTCCCGGCGCATTCGTTCGACTATGACCTCGAGGTGAAGTTCGCCCATTCCGGCAAGGATGATCTGGCCGCTCTCTTCGTCGCTCGAAACGACGAGTGTCGGGTCTTCGTCGGCGAGCCGGAGCAGGGCAGTCGACATTTTTTCCTGGTCGCTGCGCGTCTTCGGCTCAACAGCCACTGAGAGTACGGGGTCGGGGAAGGTAATTTTCTCGAGAGTAATCTGGGCGTCCTGCGGACAGAGGGTCTGCCCGGTCGACGTGTCTTTCAGGCCGATCGCCGCAACGATTTCACCCGGGCCCGCCGATTTCTTTTCTTCTCTGGAATCGGCGTGCATCACCATCAGCCGGCCAACCCGTTCACGCGTCTTTGTGGTCGTGTTGTAAACGGTCTTGCCGGCCTCGAGCACGCCCGAGTAAATTCGCAGGTAAATGAGCCGCCCGACGTGGGGGTCGGTAACAACTTTGAAGGCCAGGGCCGCCAGCGGGTCGTCAACTGAAGGTTTTCGCTCAATAGAGACGGACTCGTCGGCGGGGTCGACGCCTTTGATGGCCGAGACGTCGAGCGGAGAGGGCAGGTAGTCGACGACGGCATCGAGAAGCGGGTGGATCCCGCGGTGCCGGAGTGCCGATCCGACGCACACCGGGAATATCTTCAGCGCAACTGTCGCGGCCCTGAGTGCGGTTTTGAGTTCGACTTCGGTAATTTCCTCTTCTTCGAGGAACTTCATCATCAGGCCGTCGTCAGTTTCGGCAACCTTTTCTACCAGGTGCATCCGGGCGGCTTCGGCGGCTTCTTCATACTCGGCGGGGATGTCGGTAATTACATGCTCGATGGCTTCGGGCGTTTCGTATAGATACGCCTTTCGCGCAACGAGGTCGATCAGACCACGGAAATACGATTCCGCGCCCATGGGTATCTGAATTGGGACTGCGTTGGCGCCAAGGCGGTCGTGGATCGTCTCTACGGCGTATTCGAAGTTGGCACCCAGCCGGTCCATCTTGTTGATAAATATGAGTCGGGGAACTTCGTATGTGTTGGCCTGGCGCCAGACCGTTTCTGACTGGGGCTGCACACCCGAGACGGACTCCAATACGACGACGCCGCCGTCGAGCACCCGCAGGCTGCGTTCTACTTCTGCCGTGAAGTCGACGTGACCGGGAGTATCGATAATGTTGATCTGGTAGCCGTCCCACTGGGCGTTCGTGGCGGCTGAGCCGATGGTGATCCCGCGCTCGCGTTCGAGCGACATGAAATCCATGACCGTCGTGCCTTCATCGATGTTGCCAATTTTGTACGTCTCACCGGTGAAGAACAGCACGCGTTCGGTCACAGTGGTCTTGCCAGCGTCGATGTGGGCTATGAAGCCTATGTTCCGAACTTTTTTGAGGTCGGTTTTCTTTGCAGATATTGTGGTCATCCCGGTTGCCATTCGTTCCGTCCCCGTGGGTGAACCATCGGAGCGGTTTTGCGGCTGAATTATTTATGCTGGTCCCTACCAGCGATAGTGAACAAAAGCCCTGTTCGCTTCAGCCATCCTGTGAAGGTCTTCACGTCTCCTCACGGCGACACCGCCGCCGCGAGAGGCTTCGAGCAGTTCGGCGTACAACCGGTCGGCAATTGGCCGACCCGATCGTTCGCGTGCTGCGGTAATGAGCCACCGCTGGGCCAGAGCGCCCCTGCGTTCCGGGCGAACTTCCACCGGTACCTGGTAAGTTGCTCCACCCACTCGGCGGGGCTTGACTTCCAATGCCGGCATTGCGTTCCGCACGGCCTGCTCGAAAACCTCAAGGCCGGGCCGGTTGGTTTCTTTTTCGAGCATTTCGAGGGCGTTGTACATAGCGCGCTGAGCCACCGACTTTTTACCACCGATCATAAGTCGGTTGATAAAGCGGGTGAGTTCCACGCTCCCGTACTGTGGGTCCGGGGCTATGTTTCTGCGCTGTGCGCGGCGCCTGCGTGACATTTCGTTTCTTCTTCTCTTGCCGTCGGCACAGTAGCCTCTAGGCGGTCTTCATATTTCTTTGCCGGCCCAACAATGCCGCTGGCAAACCAAGCCGCCTATCCAAATTTCAGAGAGGCGGCTGCAATTACCGTGTTTTCTTTTTTATTAGCTCTTTGTCGTACCGTACTTACTTCGACCGCGTTTTCGGTCCTCAACACCGGATGTATCGAGCGTTCCGCGTACGATGTGATATCGAACGCCCGGAAGATCGGGAACCTTGCCGCCGCGGATGAGCACGACTGAGTGTTCCTGCAGGTTGTGGCCTTCACCCGGAATGTAAGCCGTGACTTCCATGCCGTTACTAAGACGTACGCGCGCTACTTTGCGAAGGGCCGAGTTCGGCTTCTTCGGGGTGACAGTCCGAACCTGAAGGCACACGCCACGCTTCTGCGGGCTGCCCTTTTTCAGTTCGACCTGCTTGTTGGCAAATGTGTTAAATGCGTAGCGCAGCGCGGGCGTCTTAGGCTTACGTCGCTTATGTTTGCGCCCGTTGCGCACGAGTTGGTTAACCGTGGGCAATATTTGCTCCAGAAAAAATGCCACAAGTAGACGCGCCCGACCGATTTGGTTCAGGCCATGAACGGTAAGTATACGAACCAGTGCAGTAGCAAGTCAACGAAATTTTCCGGCTTTTTTCGGCATTGATAAAGATGGCGCTCCACACATACCGACGTGCTGACGGCCAGACTGGCGCTCGGGTTTGATTGCCGGGCCAAAACAAGGTTGTGAAATTCGCCACAAACTAATATGCTGAGTTGCTTCGTCGTTGCTGCCCGACCGGATATGAGGGCGTGCGCGCAGGCGGTACGCACGTTGATTTCGTTGGCCGTGCTAGTGAATTTGGGTGTATTGAGGTGAGTTCGATAGCCCTTCTGGGGTTCACAGATGCAGAATCCGAGCGCCTTGTGGCGGGTGTCGGCGCGATCGATTCTTCGCTCGAATTGATCAGGGTCACGCCGGAAACCAGCAAAGATGAACTTGCGTCGATCGCGGAAGGTGCGCTGGTGTGGGCTCGGGGAACGGGTCTTGCTGGCCCATCGGGCCTCGTTCACGCCGCTGCCGATGCAGGTGTGCCGGTAGTCGTAATTCTGCCAGTGGTGTCGCTCGAAGGTATCAGCGCGGCGCGTGTTGAGATCGAAGTATGTTTTCTGCCGTGCACCCCGGAAGAGGTTGTGGAGCGATTGAAACTGGCGATGTCACGACATGCGCCGGTCGAGGGACCAAACACAATCACGCACGGCGAGCTTGTCATCGACTGTGATCGCTACGAGGTGACTCTGAGGGGTCGTAAGCTCGATCTGACATATAAGGAGTACGAACTTTTGAAGTACCTGGCCTCGAACCCGGGCCGGGTATTCAGCCGAGAAGCCCTGCTCCGAAGCGTATGGGAGTACGACTATTTCGGGGGCACCAGGACAGTCGATGTGCATATCCGGCGGTTGCGGAGCAAGATCGACGATGTTACTCACCACTTTATTGAAACGCAGTGGAATGTGGGCTACCGCTTCCGCTCACCGCAAAGCATCGCTTAGGTATCGGTGAACGAATGGGGGTCCCCCGGGACGACAGGAATCTGCTATCGGAATTCAAATATTGAAACAATTCGTTAACATCAAAGCCCGGGCGGCACGCGCGTACGGGCGCAGAATTGATTAGCCCGCAATTTCACAATGCAAACACAGTGAGCGCCGGTTCTGCCGGTGCGGATATCTCGATCGACCACTGATTGATCGGACCGTTCAACTCATGACACAAACTACGAAAAATACGCTACCGGGATCAAAACCGGAAAACGATGAAGAGGCGATCAAGTACGTCTTAATGTCGGCGCGCGAGCATGATGTGAAGTTCATCCGCCTATGGTTCACGGATATCCTGGGCACGTTGAAGGGGTTCGCAATCACTGTGGATGAACTGGAAGGCGTATTGCGGAACGGGGCCAGTTTCGATGGGGCTTCTATCGAGGGGCTGACGCGGGCGGACGAATCGGACATGGTAGCGATGCCAGATTCCTCCACGTTCCAGGTGCTGCCGTGGCGACCAAGTAAGAATTCAGTCGCAAGGTTGTTCTGCGACATCGAAACGCCCACCGGCGAGCCGTCGATAGCGGACGGTCGCCAGATCTTGCGCAAAAACATCCTGCGGACTTCTGAAATGGGCCTGACTTTTTACGTCGCACCCGAAATCGAGTACTACTACGACCTGCAGGGGGCGGACGACGAGCTTCGCATGGACCAGAGCGGATATTTCGACCAGACTTCGGTCGATGGCACAGGGGCCGATCTGCGACGCGATACAGTGTTGACACTTGAGCAGATTGGCATCCCGGTCAAGCACAGCCATCACGAGGTTGGGAACGGCCAGCACGAGATCGATCTGCGTCACATGGATGCACTGACGATGGCCGATTCGGTAATCACGTTCAAAGTGGCGGCCAAGGAAATCGCTGCCGCAGCTGGCGGTCATGCAACTTTCATGCCCCGTCCGTTTGGCGACCGGCACGGTTCGGGGATGCACACCCATATGTCGCTCTTCAGGGGCGATGAGAATGCGTTCTTCGATGCCGACGCCGAATTGCATCTTTCAGAAACTGGCCGTCAGTTCATCGCGGGGCTCATGCGCCATGCCGCCGATATCTGCCTGGTTACCAATCAGTGGGTCAATTCGTACAAACGACTGCTGCCCGGGTTGGAAGCCCCGATTTTCGCTTCGTGGACAACCGGTAATTTCGGTGATTTAATCCGGGTACCGACATACCGGCCCGGCCGTGAAGAGAGTGTGCGTGTCGAATACCGCGCTCCCGATTCCGCTGCCAACCCTTATCTACTATTTTCAGTTCTGCTGGCTGCGGGAATTGACGGCATCGAGAAGAAGATGCCGCTGCCCGAACCGCTTGAGGCTAACGTGTACCGAATGTCGGATGCGGAACTGAGTGACCGCGGTGTCGCAAAACTTCCGCGGACGCTCGATGAGGCAATTCGTCTCGCCGAGAACAGCGAGTTGCTTACGCAGACTCTTGGAACGACGGCGATGAACAATTTCCTTGAGAACAAGCGGCTCGAATGGCAGCAGTTCAGTAATGCAGTAACCGATTACGAGCTGAAGAGATACCGACAGCTGTAGTGTCGGCGCGCTGGCCCGAAACGACGAACCTTGATTAATCAGGAGATGTATGACCGAAGCCCGGAATAATTTTGATACTCGACATGAAGTGGTATTGCCAGATTTCACTGACATCACCGAACGCGGGCTGTACGTTCCCGAGCTGGAACACGATGCCTGTGGTGTTGGAATGGTTGCCAACATCACCGGAAAGCGCACACACAAAATTATCGACCAGGCGCTCGAAGTGCTGGTGAATCTCGGACACCGGGGGGCAGCGGGCGCTGATCCGCTGACCGGTGATGGTGCAGGCATGACCATTCAGATGCCCGACGATTTTATGCGCAACGTCGCCGAGCAAGAAGGTTTTACCCTGCCTGGCGAGCGCCGATACGGCGTTGCGATGTGCTTTCTGCCGAACGACGACGCTCTGAATGCCGCAGCCCGCGCGGCCCTGGAACTTGCAGCTACTGAAAACGGCATGCGGGTGCTCGGGTGGCGCAATGTGCCGAACAATCCAGATGCCATCGGGGTTACCGCACGTGCCATCATGCCGAGGATCGCGCAGCTGTTTGTTAGCGCACCCGACGGGGTCGAAGGCGACGATTTCGAGCGCAGCCTGTACCTGGCTCGAAAGACGGCCGAAAAGCAGTTTCTTTACGCGGAGACCGACCCCGAAACCCGCAAAGTGCTGCTTCGCGAGTTCTACGTCTGTTCCTGGTCGTCACGCACCCTGATCTACAAGGGCATGCTACTGGTCGATCAACTCGGCGAGTTTTTCCCCGATCTACACGATCCCCGTATGGTCACTGCGTTCGGTCTGGTCCATTCGCGTTTTTCTACCAACACGCTGGGTTCGTGGAAGCTTGCGCACCCGTACCGGATGCTTGCCCACAACGGCGAAATCAACACTGTGAGGGGCAATCGCAACTGGATGCAGGCAAGAGAACGCACTCTCGAGTCGCCGTTCTTCGGCGACAAGATCGATCAGCTGACTCCAATATGTGAATCTGACGACCCGTCTGATACCGCTTCGCTCGACAACGTGTTCGAGCTTCTTCGCATGACAGGTCGTTCGGTCGAGCACACGGCCGCGATGCTGATGCCCGCCGCCTGGTACGGCCACGAATCGATGCCCCAGGAAGTCAAGGATTTCTACGAGTACCACGGCAACATCATGGAGCCGTGGGACGGTCCCGCAATGGTCGTGTTTACCGATGGCGATGCGGTCGGTGCCGTTCTCGATAGAAACGGCCTGCGCCCGTTCCGTTACTGGGTAACCAAAGACGACCTGCTGGTGATGGCCTCGGAAACCGGTGTACTTGATATTCAACCCGAGGACATCAAGTACCGCTCGCGTCTCGAGCCGGGGCGGATGTTCCTGATCGATTTCAAGCAGCAGCGAATCGTTGAGCCGGATGAAGTCATTCACCGGATCGCATCGCAAAACCCTTACGGGAAGTGGCTCGAAGAAAACCGGACGACTGTCGATTCACTGCCCGAGGCCGACAGTGTGCCGGGCAACGATATCGAAACTCTTGTCAGTCGGCAAATGGCATTTGGCTATTCGCGGGAAGACCTGCACATGCTGATTCGCCCGATGTCGATCACCGCGCACCAGCCGCAGGGCTCGATGGGCAATGACGCGCCGCTCGCGGTCCTTTCAGACAAGCCCCAGAACATGTTCGCCTACTTCAAGCAGGCCTTCGCCCAGGTTTCAAACCCGCCGCTCGACGCCATCCGTGAGCAGTTGGTTACCCAGCGGGCGGTCCCTGCGGGCAGACGTACCAACATTTTCGAGACGACTCCCCTGCATTGCCGCACGCTGAGAATCGACCATCCGGTACTCAGGAATTCGGAGCTGGCAAAGATCAAGGCTTCGGATTTGCCGGGTGTGAAGGCCCGGACCATCTCAACTCTCTTCCCTGTCGCAGACGGCACCAAGGCGCTCGACGCAGCTCTCGACCGCATTCGAGAAGAGGCCAGCAAAGCGATCGAGGATGGTTTTACCCTGCTGGTCCTGTCCGACCGCGGTGTGGACAGCGAGCACGCGTACATCCCGTCACTACTGGCAACGGGTGCGGTCCATCACCACCTGATTCGAGAGCGCAACCGGGCTCAGGCCGACATCATCGTAGAATCGGGTGAACCACGCGAGGCGCATCACTTTGCGACCCTGTTCGGCTACGGTGCATCGGCTGTTAACCCTTACCTTGCCCTCGAAACGATTGCCGGGCTACGCATGCGCCCGACTGCCGAGGAGCGGATTCCGTTGCAGAACAAGGCAGAGGAAAACTTCCGCGAGGCTATCGAAGAAGGCGTGGTGAAGACGATGGCCAAGATGGGTATCTCTACCCTTCAGGGCTACATCGGTGCCCAGATTTTCGAGGCGCTCGGGCTTTCGCAGGAACTTGTAGACGAGTTCTTCACCTGGACTGTGTCGCGCATCAGCGGTATCGGCACCCGGGAAGTTGCGCTCGATCTGCTCGCCAACCATTCGTACGCCTACTCGCCCGACAACATTCCCTCGAACCTCAAGTTGGACCTGGGCGGTCTTTACCTGTGGCGGGCGACCGGTGAGCGCCACATGTGGAACCCGGACACGATTGCGCTTTTGCAGGACGCAGTTACGCGAAATGACGGCGACGTGTTCAGGCAGTTCGCGGCGGCTTCGGACGATGAAGGCAACGAACACATCACGATCAGGAACATGCTGGAACCCGTTTTCGGTGATGAGATTCCGCTCGATGAGGTGGAGCCGGCCGAAATTATCGTTGAGCGTTTTGCAACCGGTGCGATTTCGCTCGGGTCGATCAGCCGCGAGGCCCACGAGACCCTGGCGGTGGCGACCAACCGAATAAAGGCGCGTTCAAACACAGGTGAGGGCGGAGAGGACCCCGAGCGGTTCACTCTCGAAGCGAACGGCGATTCACGTTCGAGTGCCGTGAAGCAGGTCGCCTCTGGCCGGTTCGGGGTGACGACCAACTACCTGGTCAATGCACAGGACCTGCAGATCAAGATGGCGCAGGGTGCCAAGCCGGGTGAAGGTGGCGAAATTCCTGGACCAAAAATTTCGGACTATATCGCTTACATCAGGAAAACGACTCCCGGTGTCGAGTTGATATCTCCCCCGCCGCACCACGATATCTACTCGATTGAGGACCTCGCACAGCTCATACACGATCTTAAAAACGTCAACCCCGATTCACGTATTCACGTGAAGCTGGTTTCGGTGGCCGGTGTCGGAATCATTGCCGCCGGTGTTGCCAAGGGCAAGGGCGACGTGGTTTTGATTTCAGGCGACTCAGGTGGAACCGGGGCATCGCCGCTCAGTTCGATCCGCCATGCGGGCCTGCCGTGGGAGCTCGGGCTTGCCGAAACCCAGCAGGTGCTAGTTGCCAACGGCCTGCGTGATCGTATTGTCGTTCAGACAGACGGTCAGATGAAGACGCCGCGCGATGTTCTCATCGCGGCGTTGCTCGGTGCCGAGGAATGGGGCATCGCTACTGGAGCGCTGATCTCGATCGGTTGCATCATGTTGCGCAAGTGCCACCTGAACACATGTTCAGTGGGTGTTGCGACGCAGGATCCCGAGTTGCGCAAGAGGTTCACCGGTACACCCGATGCGGTTGTGAACTACTTTATGTTCCTTGCCGAGGGTCTCCGCGAACTCATGGCAGAGATGGGTTTCCGGACGGTCAACGAGATGATCGGACGGGTCGACAAGCTGAAGGCGCGGGATGACATCGACCACTGGAAGGCGAAGACGCTTGATCTTTCGCCCATCATCATGAAGCCGGAGGTAATGCCGGACGACCATCCGTACCAGCAGATGCTGCAGGACCACGGTCTCGATAAGGCGCTCGATAACAGGTTAATCGAGCTGGCACAGCCGGCAATCGAAAATGGCCAGAGTGTCACCGAAACCCTGGAGATCAAAAACGGCAATCGAACTGTAGGGGCAGCTCTCAGTGGGGTTATAGCAAAGAAGACCGGTGAGGAAGGTCTGCCGGACGGCTCGATCAACTTCACGTTCCAGGGATCGGCCGGCCAGAGTTTTGGGGCCTGGCTGGTAAGCGGCGTGACATTCAGGGTCGAGGGCGATGCCAACGATTACTTCGGCAAGGGTCTATCGGGCGGGAGGTTGATTATTACACCGCCCACAGGCAGTCCTTACGAGGCCGATGACAACATCCTCATTGGAAACGTTGCGCTGTACGGATCGACAGGCGGCGAGGTATATGTAAATGGACTTGCGTGCGAGCGATTTGCAGTCCGTAACTCGGCGGCGACGGCCGTCGTGGAAGGTATCGGAGACCACGGCTGCGAGTACATGACTGGGGGGGCGGTGGCCGTCCTCGGCGAGGCCGGTCGCAACTTCGGGGCGGGTATGAGTGGCGGCGTTGCGTATGTGATCGATCCCGATGGGTCGTTCAAGAAGCATTTCAACAGTGCAATTGCCGACCTACTCGAAGTGACACCGGGTTCAGAGGACGACCGCGTGCTCAAAGGCATGATTCAGAAACATTTCGAATACACCGGCAGCAAGTTGGCCGAGAAGTTACTTGCCGATTGGCCGACAACAGTAAAGCAGTTCAAAAAGGTGTTCCCGAGAGACTACGCAAGGGTGTTGCGCAGGCGGGCTGCGGCGGCATCTGCCGACGGCACAGGAAACGGAACTGGAGATATGCCTGGTTCCTCCGGATCCTCCGGCTCGAAAGAACAGGTCGGTAGTCGTGGGTAAAGTAACGGGATTCATGGAGGCGAGTCGTCGGATTCCGGCACGGCGCGATAAGACCGCACGGATTGGCGACTGGCAGGAGGTGTACCTGGAGTGGGGCGATGGGGACGCACGTCGCCAGGCGAGTCGATGCATGGACTGCGGGGTGCCGTTCTGCAATAGCGGGTGTCCGCTCGGAAACCTGATTCCGGAGTTCAACGATTCCCTCTACCACGGTGACTGGGAAGAGGCCATTGAGCATCTGCACGCGACGAACAACTTCCCGGAGTTCACAGGCCGTATCTGCCCGGCCCCGTGCGAATCGTCATGCACCCTTGCGATAAATTCGGAGCCGGTAACGATCGAAATGATCGAAAAGGCGATAGCGGACCGTGGCTGGCGCGAAGGCTGGATTAAGCCTGAACCGGCAGAAATCAAAACCGGAAAGACGGTTGCCGTTGTGGGATCGGGGCCCGCGGGCCTGGCGGCCGCGCAACAACTGGCGCGGGCGGGGCACGCGGTCACTGTGTTTGAGCGTAACGAGTACATCGGCGGTCTGCTGTCGCTGGGTATTCCTGAGTTCAAACTTGAGAAGCGTTTCATCGAACGACGAGTCGAACAGATGCGTGCCGAGGGCATCGAATTCCTCGTGAACATCGATGTCGGAGTCGACATCGCGCACGATGAGTTGCTCGACGATTTCGAAGCCGTATGTCTTTCCGGTGGGTCGACCGTCCCGCGGGATTTGCCGATCGAGGGGCGCGATCTCAAGGGTGTCCATTTCGCAATGGAGTTCCTTACTCAACAAAACCGCAAATTGCGAGGCCGGGAGTTTTCACCCGAAGAGACCATCGATGTGAATGGCAAGAACGTGGTCATTATCGGTGGGGGTGACACCGGGGCCGACTGCCTGGGCACTGCGCATCGCCAGGGTGCTGCCAACATCATCCAGATGGAGATCATGCCGCGACCGTCGGAGACGCGCATCGACACCAACCCGTGGCCGCAGTGGGCAACGATATTCCGGACTTCGAGCGCCCATGAAGAGGGTGGTGACAGGGACTTCAACGTGACCACGAAGCGCTTCGTGGGCGACGACGAGGGCAATCTGAAGCTACTGGAATGTGCGCGTGTGGAGTGGGTCAAAGACGAAGAGAACGGGCGCTTCGAGATGAACGAAGTTCCGGGGAGTGAATTCACTATTGAGGCTGAAGCCGTCTTTCTTGCGATGGGTTTCATGCAGCCACAGCACGACGGTCTACTGGACGATCTCGGAGTTGAATATGACCCCCGAGGCAATGTCGCAGCCGATGGCACATTGAAAACCAACCTAGAAAAAGTGTTTGCGTGTGGCGATATGCAGCGGGGCCAATCGCTGGTAGTACATGCGATCGCCAGCGGACGTCGTTGCGCCCGGCAGATCGACATCTTCTTGATGGGAAGCTCTCGGCTACCTACTGTTAGTGATTATGCCCGTCCACCGGTCATGGCAACTGACGCCAGGTAGTGGCAACCAGTATCGGCGATAGAATCAGATCACTATGACTTCCGATGTCGGCAGTTCGGCTCCGACGGGCACAATTCGAGTAGCGGCAGCCCAGATAAACACCGCGGTTGGCGATATCGATGGCAATGCGCGGCTGATCGAGAAGTGGATAGGGCTGGCCGAGGAGCAGGGTGCCGATCTCGTCGCCTTCCCTGAACTGACAATAACCGGTTATCCGCCTGAAGACCTCGTCCTCTACGACAACTTCATTGCCGCGAACAGGGCGGCGCTTGGCCAGGTCGCCTTGATGGTTGGTGACATCGTGGCACTGGTCGGATTCGTGGAGTCCGAAGATGGCAAGCTGTTCAATTCTGCTGCCGTGTTGCACCAGCGGAAAATCGTCGCTACCTATCGGAAAATCCACCTTCCAAACTACGGTGTGTTCGATGAGCGTCGTTACTTCACCGCCGGGGACGAATGCCCGGTACTCTCGATCCGCGGGATAAAGATTGGCGTCAACGTTTGTGAGGACATCTGGGAACCGGTCGGACCGTCGGAAGTTCAATGTGCTGCCGGTGCACAAATCATCGTCAACCTGAACGCTTCCCCTTACGAATCGGGCAAGCAGGGACACCGGGTCGAGATTGTGACCGGGCTTTCCCACCGCAATCGCGTATACACGCTATACGTAAACCAGGTCGGGGGCCAGGACGAGTTGGTGTTCGATGGCGGGAGCATGCTTACGGGCCCGAGCGGGGAATTGATCGGCACGGCTGCCCGATTTGAAGAATCGATGCTGGTTGCCGATATCGACACCGGTTCGCTTGAGAACTTGCGGCTGAACCACCAGGCCCAGGCAGTTCCGCAGGACGTGCTTGATGGAATTGCTGTGGCGAGCGTGGTTGAGTTGGATGTCCCCCTACCGGCGGGAAGGCCACGACTTCCCGAGCTTTCGATCCACCGGCTGGACCGGCTCGAGGCTGTGTACCGGGCCCTGATCATGGGGACCGCCGACTATTTGAAGAAGACCGGATTCGGGAAAGTGGCGATAGCGGTATCGGGAGGCATCGATTCGGCACTGGTCACCGCGATTGCCGTCGATGCGATAGGCGCAGAGAACGTTGTCGGGGTTGCCCTTCCGTCGCGGTATTCATCTGAAGGCAGCGTCGTCGATGCGGAAGAACTGTGTTCTCGCCTGGGTGTTGAATTGTGGAGGATTCCGATCGAGCCGGGCCACGGGGCGTTCGAAGAGATGTTGCGCGAGGCGTTCGACGGCACCGAGCCAGGCCTGTCGGAGGAAAATATGCAGGCCCGCATCCGCGGAAACCTGATGATGTCGATAGCCAACAAGTTTGGCTGGCTGGTGTTGACCACGGGCAACAAATCGGAAATGGCGATCGGGTACGCGACTCTGTACGGCGACATGGCGGGCGCGTACGCGGTGATCAAAGACGTGCCGAAAACGCTGGTCTACGAACTTTGCGACCACCGCAACAGGCGGGGTCCGGGGTCGCCTATCCCGCAGGCAATCATCGATAAGCCGCCAAGTGCGGAACTGCGGCCCGGCCAGCTCGATGAGGACTCCCTGCCGCCGTACGACCAGCTGGACCGCATCATTCACATGTATATCGAAGAGCGGATGTCGCCTGATCTGGTCGTGCAAAAAGAGCAGGCGCTACCAGAGGGCGGCGCGACCGAAGCGACTGTGCGCCGGGTAGTTCGTCTCATAGACATCAACGAATACAAGCGGCGACAATCGCCACCAGGGGTAAAAATTACGGGACTCGCGTTCGGAAAGGACCGCCGCCTGCCGATAGCCTCAGGCTGGCAGAGGTAGTGATATTTGATGGGTGGACCGGCATGTGGGGAGAGTAATCCTGAACTGTGTACGCACGGTCGGGAGATTGGATTCATTCCGATCCACAAAATTGATTCACATTGACCCGGTAGGTTAGATGACACTTATTCACTAACTTGATAGGGCTCGATTCCGGGCCCGGAGTAACTGGTCCCCATCCCTGCGTTATCTGTTTTTCGCCACTATCGGGTACACGGTCCAGACGAAAAGATCATCATGAAACTGCCACACAAACTCAAGAACTTCCTGATGGGCGGGCTGGCCGCGCTGACCCTGGTGGTGGCTGTCGCGTGCAGCGGTGCAGCAGACACGGTCGATTCGACGGTATTCACACCGCCCACGACCGAGCAGGTCTCAGACAACGGCGATTCTCCCGATATCAAATCCACCGGTGTCACCCCGTCCAGCGAGATTGAATCTTTCGGTTCAGAACCGAGTACCTCAACGAAATCGAGTGTGGCAGATGACCCTGGCGACACGATAGAGGCGATATTTGATGAATACGAGGTTAGCGAACCTACGGGCGACGCGTTGCAGGAGTTGGTGCCTGAAGTGGACTCTCCCGAAGTTGCGCCGGAAGTAACTCCCGAAGTGATGATCAGCGAACTCACGTTTGCTGAAATAGTTGCG
>Ga0207991_1000666_pt1 | contig 22761 bp, 23 predicted proteins | sample ETN07SmetaG_FD_185786 | JGI IMG/M metagenome (GOLD analysis project Ga0207991, IMG submission 185786) | Marine microbial and viral communities from oxygen minimum zone, Eastern Pacific Ocean - ETNP2014F14-07SV275 (SPAdes) (version 2) | ecosystem: Environmental > Aquatic > Marine > Oceanic ...
ACCTCGGCCGTCGCCAAATACCTGTTGCGGGGTGACATCATTGAATAATCTGCCTGTATATAGTGATTATCTTGTCGCTGCACTCCTGATTGGTGGCGCGTTGTTTATGCTCGTAGGTTCGTGGGGGTTGGCAAAGCTGCCTGATTTTTACACGCGCCTCCATGCACCGACAAAAGCATCTACGCTCGGCATGGGAGCGACTCTGCTCGGGTCGCTGGTTTGGTTCAGCGTGCAGGAAGAAAGCCTGCACATCCATGAGTTAGTGATCAGTATTTTCTTATTTCTGACCGCTCCTGTGTCTGCCTATATGATGGGCAAAGCAGCGATTCATCGCCGCCGACCTATGGCAGACGGCACTCGCAATGAAGAGGAAGCAGAGCGGGCAGCAGAACGTAGAGGCATTAACGACCGGGACGACTAAGCCTGGGTTACGGAGTCTTCTTACAGGCGTTCGATGGCTTCCTGAAGTTTATCAACGCCAATGACCTCCATCCCAGCAACCGGCTGCTTAGGCACATTCGCTTTTGGCACAATCGCCCGCGTAAAACCATGCTTCGCCGCTTCTTTAATCCGCTCCTGCCCCGAAGGAACCGGGCGGATTTCTCCGGATAAGCCGACCTCACCGAAGACAATCAGACCCTGCTCAAGAGGTTGATTGCGGAAGCTGGACAGGGCAGCTAATAACAGCGCCAGGTCTGCTCCTGTTTCGTTTACTTTTACGCCGCCAACGACATTGATATAAACATCCTGATCACCAAGGTGGATACCGCCATGGCGATGCAATGCTGCGAGCAGCAGGTTAAGACGATTCTGATCCAGACCAACCGCCACCCGCTTCGGGTGTCCGAAATGGCTGTCGTCGACTAAGGCCTGAATTTCGACCAGCAGTGGGCGTGTGCCTTCCCATATCACCATCACGACACTGCCAGCGGCAGGTTCGTCGCCGCGACTGAGAAAAATCGAGCTTGGGTTTTTAACCTCTTTCAGGCCGCGCTCCAACATGGCGAAAACACCCAGCTCGTTAATCGCGCCAAAACGATTTTTAATGCCCCGCAAAACACGATAGCGGCTGTCGCCTGAGCCTTCGAGCATGATCGAGCAGTCGATCATATGTTCCAATACTTTCGGGCCAGCCAGAGAACCGTCTTTGGTGACATGGCCGACAAGAAACAGAACTGTGCCGGTCTGTTTGGCAAACCGGGTCAGATAGGCTGCGCTTTCACGGACCTGAGAAACACTGCCTGGTGCCGACTCAATACCATCCACATGCATCACCTGAATGGAGTCGATCACGACAATACGAGGTTTATGCTGCTGCAATACATTGGTCAGGCGCTCAACATTGGTCTCACTGAGCATCTGTAATTGATCCGTTGGCAGGCCGAGTCGGTTTGCGCGAAGTGCCACCTGTTGAAGGCTCTCTTCACCCGTCACGTAAATAGCTGGCATCTGCGTCGCCAGATAACACAGGGTCTGTAACAACAGTGTCGATTTACCCGCGCCCGGATGGCCACCAATAAGAATCGCAGAGCCTGGCACCAGGCCGCCCCCTAACACCCGGTCGAACTCCTGCATTCCGGAACTGAACCGTGGTAGTTCGGCGAGATCGACGTCGGCGAGTTTGATGACATCGCTCGTTCCGGCATCGCCGGCATAACCACTGAACCGGGTATCTCTTGCAGCGGTTTTCGCTGAAGCTACGACAAATTCCTGCAGGGTATTCCACTGCCCGCAACCGGCACACTGGCCTTGCCATTTGCTGTGATCGGCGCCGCATTCATTGCAGACGTAGGCGGTTTTCTTTTTGGCCATGTAGCGTTCGCTGTTTCTCGTACTGGATAGTGTTCAAAAGTGTACTCGTATTTGAGTGTATCTTCGACATACTCGAACCAGATACCACGGTGTTGCGGTTTTAGCGAATGTATGGACTGCAGGGGACTGTCTATGGAGTAGGAATATTGCGAATGCGCTGTTAATAAAAGCAGGGTTCGATGGCCCGCCGTAAATACGTCCCTGTAGGCTCGGGCACAGCATCCATGCTGTGCACGGCCCTCGCCACCTGCTTTTACCAACAACTACCCGCAGCCTCGGTGGTTACCTGTGAATCTCTAGTGATAAACGTTCTACCTGATGGGATTGATTGATACTATGTCGCCACATTTTACTGGGCTGCAGATCAGCCTATTCGGGAGGTTTCGTGTCGTTCGGTCAGTTTATTGCCTTAGCATCCTTCGTACTCTCAATGGGGACGATTGCGGTGACTTATTTTGTTGGAACCTCGGCGGGTACCGCGGAACTATGTAACCCGTTTTTCGATGGCTGTACGGATATAACTCATACCGGAATGAAGGGTGACGCAGGCTTTATCTTTCGTGGGGGAATGATTGCCGCATGTGCATTTTTCGTTATCTGGTGGCAGGTTTATCGTGTTTGGCTGAGCCCATATTCCGGGCGTGTTGCGCTGGGCTCAATGCAGTTTTTTGGTGTGTTGGCGGCGGTTGGTCTGTTGGCAGGTACGGCCGTGCTGCTCCCCGAGAAATCAGATACCCGTTGGGGGATACACGTGCGCGGTGCCAATCTGTTTTTTCAGGGGATGTTGATTGCACTTACGACCGCGTACATTTTGACCTTTAAAGCGCGGAAAAAAGGGCTACAGGTACCGAGTTTTGCAGTGAAAACAGCCGTCATGGGCATTCTCTGGTTTATGTTTATTGCCTTCGCCGGAGTGACTGTTGGGATAGAAATGAGCCACGGTAAGCGCATCATTGAATGGTGGGCGACCCTGTTTATCGGGATCTACTTTCTGTCATCCTATTGGGACTGGAAAGGTATTCGCCTCGTCAGCGAAAGTCACCCCACACATACTGGAGAACGCTGAGAGCTGTCAGCGCTGCGGTCTCGGTACGAAGTATGCGAGGCCCGAGTAGTAAACCATCAAACCCTGACTCCTGACATTGAGTCACCTCAATGGCAGAGAAACCGCCTTCGGGGCCAACCAGAAGCGCAATGCTTTCTGGAGACTGATCGGATACGAGAGGCTTCTGATTGTGCGGGTGAAGCAGCAATTTTCTGTCGGCATCTGTGCCAGTGCTCCACTCACTCAGCGACTTTGGTGGATGAATTACCGGAACGGTATTTCTTCCACTCTGTTCGCAGGCAGAGATGGCAACTTTTTGCCAGTGCTCGAGTTTTTTCTCCATGCGATCGCCTTTCAGGCGCACATCACAACGTTCACTCGTCAACGGCGTAATGTCAGTCACGCCTAATTCCGTTGCCTTCTGAATAGTAAAATCCATCCGATCACCTTTTGAGATGACCTGACCCAGATGTATCTCCAGTTTCAGCGGAGCATCCTGTCGGATGGCATGCGTCACTGATGCCGATGCGGATTTCTTACTTTCAATAATGAGCTGTGCCTGATACTCGGAACCGTCACCATTGAAGAGACGAACATCGTCGCCTTCCTTCATACGCAAAACTCGAACGAGGTGCGTTACTGCCTGGTCATCCATTGCGACGGTCGTATTTTCAGTGAGTGGCTCGGGAGTATAAATTCGAGGGCCAGACATCATGCGCTCTCAACAGAGTATTAGTGAATGAAGTAAGGCGCATGATAGCAGAGGGGAGGCCTCTTTTACTGCAGTAAATGAGGCCTTTTGAAATGAAGTTCAGCAAGCCGCATCGTTCTGAGCTTCGCGCTCTGAGCGCAAGCGGCGTGATTGTAGCTGGAACAGGTGGTGAATCAGAATTTCCTGTTCTGCCTCTCTGAGACCTTCGAAGTCAACTCGTACAAGGTAGGGAGCATCAGGGTCTGCCGTATGCTCCACACCAACAATCGTCCCCATAAGCGTCACTGGAATATTGGACGGCTTCAACTGCATCTGTAAACGCAAGTTGTCACTCTCACTGAGCGGTTCTGTAGAGTGGAACGCCATGCCGCAGGCGCTCAGATTCACCCGCGTGCGCACTTCGGTTTGTGACAGTTCGGGTTTTGCGTCTGGCCCAACAGGGGAGTTCAGCAAGTTGACCTTCTGGTTCAGCAGTTCAAACAAGCGGGCAACCGTGGGGTTCTGTGCCTGTACCTGATGCAGCACACCAGCGATGTCACGTTCGAGTTCTGCCAGCTCATTGATGTGATCCTGATGGCGGGCTTTCCAGCGTTGCACTTCTTCTTGTGAGATGGCTTCAAAATCCAGGATGACTTCATCATCCAGGCGGAAATAACGGCGTCTCTCTTCCACTGTTCCTATTTCCATCGTTTCTCTCCCGATCAGAATATTTCGTTGGGATTTAATTCAAAATCTTCCGGCTGGGCTGTTGCTGCCTCATCAATCTCCTGTTGTGTCGGAGTGATTTCCGGTTGATCGTCATCATCAAATTCATGTGTGCGTAAAATGACGATCTCTACCCGTCGATTGCGCGCGCGGGAAGCATCATCAATATTGGGCACTAGCGGTTTTTTGTCAGCATGGCCCACCACCTGAAACCGGTCCGAGTTCATCTCAGGAGCAATAAACAGTTCCTGCGCGAAGGCAACGGCACGGGCAGTCGATAATCCCCAGTTTGAACGGAATGGACCGCCTGCGAGTGGAATATCATCGGTGTGCCCCTCGACGGATATTTTGCCGGGAATATCAACGAGCACTTCCCGGATTTTGTCGATCACAGGTAAAAAACGATCCTCGATATAATCCGAACCCGAGCGGAAAGCGCCTCTTTGTTGAATGCGAATAATAATTTTCTTACCTACGGTCTCAATCTCGACCTGGCCCTGTGCGATTTCGTTTTCAAGCTGAGCAGCCATTTCGACGGCCATCTCTTCGCTTTTCTTATTTTCGATATCCTCACGTGGCACGACGACTTCGCGCGTTTGCATGCCGCGGTCGCCCTGACGTTCTTCCTGCTGCGTCACCTCATCCTGGCACAGCACTTCGAGCGAGCTTTTGGTAATGTCGCTGGTTTTTTGCCGGACTTCATTAATCGGTGTCGGCTCAGGAATCGACGGGCTGAAATGCCGGGCGATCACACTGGTCCCCTTTGGCGGATCACTGGCATTAACCACCGTCTGCACACCAAAGGCATCTCGAAGTTCACCGGCCAGACGTTTGAACTTGCGTGCGTCCATTTCTGAAAATGACAGCAGGAGCACGAAAAAGCACATCAACAGCGACATCAGGTCGGCAAAGGTCATTACCCAGCCGGGTATCCCATCGGGACAGGGTGGACATTCGTCTTCTTCTTCAGCCATGACTCACTACTCGCTCGCCGCTACGCGTTTGCCTTCCTGAATGTAGGCTTGCAGCATGGATTCAATAACTCGCGGGTTCTGACCGTTCTGAATTGCCAGTAAGGCGTCAATGATCATCGACTTAAGCCGATCTTCTTCGTTTTTTCTCAGATTCAGCTTATCTGCCATGGGCAGCGACAACATGGTTGCAACCATGGCGCCGTAGAGTGTAGTCAGGAGGGCAACCGCCATTGCTGGGCCGATGGCTTTCGGGTCATCCATGTTTGCCAGCATGGCCACCAGGCCAATCAGGGTGCCGATCATCCCCATGGCGGGCGCTACATCGCCAAGTGATTTGAAAATCGTAATGCCGGTATCGTGGCGCTCACTGGCGAGTTTCATTTCTTTACTGAGAAGGGTTTTCACAACGTCGGGGTCGTGACCATCCACGAGTAGCTGAATCCCTTTACTCAGAAACTCATCGCTGACCTCTTTGCCTTCCAGAGACAACAGGCCCCCCTTACGGGCAAGCCCGGCGAGCTCGACAATTTCACCAATCAGGTCTTCAGGTTTGATCAATTTGAACGCAAATGCTTTGCCCGCGACTTTTCCGGCAGCCAGAAACTGGCCCAGCTCGAATTTCATCATTACAGCAAAGAGACTTCCGACAATAACAATCAGCAGCGACGGCACGTTAACAAACATGGTGATATCGCCACCGAGAATCATGGCGAAAATTACGATACCGAACGCGCCGACAAGGCCTACTAATGACGCGAGATCCACACTCACTCCTTTCCATACTGAGGTAGCTTCTGTAACAGAGTTTAGACGCTTCCTGCAGTTCTTCCTGTGATCTGACAAAAAAAGCCTGTGTTGACCCGCTCATGCCTTGGGTTTAGTGTTCGAGCCTTACGACAGGAGTAACTATGTCTGAGAAATCCTCATCCTTTGGTTTTGAGTCGGCCTTGTCTGAACTCGAAGCTCTGGTCACCCGTATGGAAAGCGGTGAGCTGACCCTTGAAGACAGCCTGGAAGCATTCGAAAAAGGTATTGGCCTCACTCGCCAGTGCCAGCAAGCATTAACGGCAGCCGAGCAGCGAGTGCAGCTTCTTATGGAGCGCAATGGTCAGAGTGACGCCCAGCCATTCCAGGGCGGAGACGCCGGCGAATGAACCTGCAGCCTTTGCAAGCCCGCGTCGCTGAGTTGGCTGAAGCCAGACTCGCGGATCTGGGCATCGCTGATCAGCGTCTGGCTGATGCTATGCATTATGGCCTGATGAATGGTGGCAAGCGTCTGAGGCCGTATCTCGTCTACGCGACCATGGATGCGCTCAATACCGAGCAGTCACTTGCAGACTGTGCCGCCGTCGCGCTTGAAATGATCCATAGCTACAGCCTCGTCCATGATGACCTCCCAGCGATGGATGATGATGATCTGCGCCGCGGTAAGCCAACCTGTCATATAGCCTTCGATGAAGCGACTGCAATCCTTGCCGGAGACGCACTGCTCAATGGTGCCTATGAAGTATTAGCGTCGGCGAAAGAACTATCAGAAAGGCAGCGCCTGCAGTTGGTTCAGGTGCTCGGTCGTGCTGCTGGCAGCGCAGGCATGGTGGGCGGTCAGGCGATTGATATTAATAACGTTGGTAAATCGATGGCCGTTGAACAGCTCGAACATATGCACCTGCATAAAACCGGAGCCCTGATCAGAGCGGCCGTGCAGATGGGGGCCATCTGCGCTGATAAGCACACAGATGCTTCCATTACCGAAGCCCTTGATACATACGCGATAGCCGTTGGCCTGGCCTTTCAGGTACAGGATGACATTCTTGATGTCGAAGGCGATACCGCGGTATTGGGAAAGCAGCAGGGTGCAGATGAGGCGTTGAATAAACCAACGTATCCATCATTACTTGGGCTTGAAGGCGCCCGCACGCGTGCGAAAGCCCTTGTGGATGAAGCGATTCAGGCACTCGCCAGTTTGCCCGGTGATACCTCGACACTCGAGTCGCTGGCGCGCTACATAATCGAGCGCGATCACTGACACCGCAGTGACACTACAGAGCTCATCTGTCCGTATTCGCGGGCAGGGGATTGGCGGGCAGGGGAGTTTTAACTACTCATCTTGTCTCTCAGCCGGTAGAATGCCCCCCTTTAGTTTTCCGGCGCTGCCGGTGCACTTTTTCTACCGGAAGCAGTTCCTTCAGATGTTTACAGAGATTCCCAAGCACAGACCAGAGACGCCCCTGCTGGATCAGATTGAATCCCCAGCGGACCTGCGCGAGCTGAGCCCGGCTCAGCTGCAGCCTCTCTGTCGTGAACTGCGAGAATATCTTATCTACAGCGTTGGCCAGTCGGGCGGTCATTTTGGCGCTGGTCTGGGCGTTGTCGAACTCACTGTGGCTCTGCACCATGTCTTCGATACTCCAGACGATCGCATTGTCTGGGATGTGGGTCATCAGGCGTATCCGCATAAGATCCTGACAGGGCGACGCGAGCAGTTGCCGAAGATCCGTTCTGCCGAAGGCCCAGCTGCCTTTCCGCTGCGTACCGAAAGTGAGTACGATACCTTTGGCGTCGGTCACTCCAGTACCTCGATCAGTGCAGCCCTTGGGATGGCGCTGGGTTTCCGCCAGCGTGGCCTTCCGAACAAAAGTGTTGCTGTGATTGGTGACGGCGCCATGAGCGCTGGTATGGCGTTCGAGGCTCTCAATCATGCCGGTCACGAAAAAGCCGATATGCTGGTTATTCTTAACGACAATGATATGTCGATCTCGAATAACGTTGGTGCTCTGAACAAGTACTTCACCCGTATCTGGTCGAGCCAGACCTACTCTGCTATGCGTGAAGGCAGTAAGCGTGTTCTTGAGAATATTCCGGCCGCCTGGGAGTTCGCCAAGCGCACAGAAGAACACATGAAAGGCATGGTGGCACCAGGCACTCTGTTTGAAGAACTTGGCTTCAATTATTATGGCCCGGTCGATGGTCATGACCTGAACGAACTGGTGGCGACACTCGCGAGTCTCAAGAAACTCAAAGGTCCACGCTTTCTGCACATCGTGACCCAGAAGGGCAAAGGTTTTACTCCTGCGGAAGAAGAGCCGATTCGCTACCATGCGCTGAAGGCCCAGAAAGGCGGGCCAGCAAAAGCTTCGAAGCCAAGCTATTCCAATGTATTTGGCCGTTGGTTGTGTGACGTTGCAGCTCAGGATGAGCGCCTGGTTGGTATTACGCCGGCGATGCGTGAAGGTTCAGACCTGATTCGTTTTTCGCAGGAATTTCCTGACCGCTACTTCGATGTCGCTATTGCTGAGCAGCACGCTGTGACGCTGGCAGCGGGTATGGCCTGTGAACAGGTAAAGCCTGTCGTCGCTATTTACTCGACCTTCCTGCAGCGCGCATATGATCAGCTGATTCATGACGTCGCGCTTCAGGACCTCGATGTACTGTTCGCCATCGACCGCGCGGGGCTGGTGGGCGAAGATGGCCCAACGCACCACGGCGCGTATGACCTCAGTTACCTTCGGTGCATTCCTAAGATGGTCATCATGACGCCATCGGATGAGAACGAATGTCGCCAGATGCTGAATACCGGTTATCTGCACGAAGGCCCGGCCGCTGTTCGCTATCCGCGAGGTTCTGGCACAGGGGCTGCCATCGATGCGCCACTTGATGTGTTGCCTCTGGGGAAAGGCGTTATTCGTCGCGAATCGCAAAGCAAGAAGGTCGCTATCCTGGCGTTTGGCGCGCCTCTATCTGCGGCGTTGAAAGTCGCTGATGTCGCTGATGCAACGGTCGCTGATATGCGCTTTGTGAAACCGATGGATGATGCCTTGGTAGCAGAGCTGGCAGAAACGCACGACCTGTTAGTGACGGTTGAAGAGAACGCCCGCATGGGGGGAGCAGGCTCTGCTGTGCTCGAGTCGCTGGCTCAGCAGGGGCTTAAGTCGACGGTTGAAGTTCTCGGTATTCCGGATACCTACATTGAGCACGATTCACCGACCCAGCAGCATATTGTTGCGGGTATTGATGAGTCCTCTATTCTCGCAGCGATCCGACGCCACCTCCCTCAAGACTGATTACAGTGATCGTAAACACGCTCTAAGTGTCTGATTAGTCACTCGTTATTTGCCCCTTACGGCGGGCGCTTCACAGCGAAGCTGCTTAACTGAATGAAGGTTCAGTTCCGGAGGGGTTCATGCCGCTGCGACGCCAGTTTACCGCTATCTCTGCACTGATAATCGTGACTTTATGTGGTTACGCATGTTCTGCATTGTTCGGCCCCTTGTCTCCGGCAGCAAGTGCAGGGCTGGTGCTCTTTTCTGCGTTAGTTATCTGGCGTGTGTCTGCCTGGTGCCGGAGACGAGCTGAGGCGCAGATCGAAATGCAGGCTCACTCAGCTGAGCGCCTCGCCACGTTAGGTGAAGCTGCCGCTGGCATTGGTCATGAAATCAACAATCCACTCGCCTACATCCACAGCAATTTGCACGGCCTGAATGAAGATATCGAGGCCTACAACGCCTTCATCAGTGTTCTTGATAGCGCCTCTGATCACCTCGAAATCCGCAACCCGTTTTATCAGAAAGCACTGGCTGCTTATCACAACCTTGATGTCGCCGAAGTCTGTAAAGGCGCTCCGGAGCGTCTGAAAGACTGTCTCGAAGGTATCGCCCACATTGAGCGTATCGTCGCTGATATGCAGACCCTCAGTCGTCGCAGTGACGCCAGCATGCAGGTTGCTGATATCAATACGGATCTGCAGGCGGTCTTTAACATTATTCGCAGCAGGCTACCTGCGAATGTAAATCTTGAGCTGGATCTGATTACCCCTCCGCTAATGTTATGCCACCCGTCGCGCTTCGCTCAGGTGATCATGAATATGATGATCAATGCATTGCACGCAATTGATGTGGGGCCCGGTGTCGTCAGTATCCGTCAGTATCACCGCGGAGATATCTTCTATACTGAAATCTCAGATACCGGGTGCGGAATGTCCCCGGAAGTACAGGCCCGTATTTTCGAGCCATTTTTTACGACTCGTGCAGAAGGTAAAGGCACGGGCATAGGCCTGGCCTTGTGCTACAAATTAATAGAAGAGCATCAGGGGACTATTTCAGTAGATAGTCGTGTGGGTGAAGGCACCCGTTTCACTCTGGCGCTACCCGTTCGCAATGGAGAGAAAGACCATGTCAATTGAAACCACAGGCCGGGAGAAGAGTGGCCGGTTACTGCTGGTCGATGATGAGCAGGGTGTCTTGCAGGCCCTGAAACGACTGTTCTACCGCCACTACGACGTTGTGTTGGCAAATGGCGGTGAAGAAGCACTCAGCATTCTCGAAACTGATTCATTCGATATGATTATTTCGGACATGCGCATGCCTGGTATGTCCGGTGCAGAGCTGCTGAAGTCCTGCTTTGAGCAATACCCGGCGATGATTCGCGTCTTGTTGACCGGGTATTCTGATCTTGATTCAGCTATCAAGGCCGTGAATGAAGGCAACATCTATCGTTATATCTCGAAACCCTGGGACAACGACCAGCTCAGGGATATGGTTGCTGAGGCACTTGAATCCAAAGAGCTGAAGTCGGCTAATCAGCGCCTGAGCGCACACATCGTTGAGCAGAATGATGAGCTGGCGAGACTTAACCGTGAGTTGCAGGCGAAATATGAAGCCTCCTCGGATGCGGTGGGCGAAGCCGAAGCAAAGCTCCAGGATGCGTATAAAACCCTGAGGCACGAGTTTGATGCCATGGTGCATATTCTTGTCGGCAGTATGGAAGATCGCCTTGGTATGGAAAAAGGCTCTACTGAACGTTTTGCTGAGCTGGTTCGTTCGTTCGCTAAAAATTCGGGGCTTGATGAAGCTCAGATTAACGATACCTATTACGCTGCACTTCTGAAAAATCTCGGAAAAATGTCGCTGTCAGATTCCGTTCTGAATAAAGCCATTCCGCAGATGAGTAATGCCGAAAAACAGGAATACGCGCGTTTCACCATTAACGGTCAGACATCTCTGATGCTGCTTGAGCCACTGCAGAATGCTGCCAATATCATCCGCTCGCACATGGAGCTTTATAACGGTAAGGGCTTTCCTGATCGCCTTGCCGGAGATGCAATCCCTAAGCCCTCACGGATACTGCGCATAGTGTGCGATTACGCAGAGTTGCAGCGCGAGAGCAACTTCCTGGGCGAGCCTCTCAGCGAGAAAGACGCCCGAGTGTATCTTCTGAAGCTGGCCGGGCAACGCTATGACCGGGAGTTGGTGGATATCTTTGCTGAAACTCTGGAAACCTACGACGGCGGTGCGATCTCCAGCATGGAACGTCTGAATATCGCGGATGTGAAAGAAGGAATGATCCTCGCGGGCAATCTGGTCAGCCCCGGAGGTGCCGTGCTGCTCTCAACCGGGACTCAACTAACGGAGCGTCATGTCGCCAAACTACAGGCATTGATGCGTCAGTTTGAAGGGCACGAAATCTTCGTGCACGTAAGAAAGCCGCCACAGGATGAAGAGTAGCCTGAGACGGCGAACGATTATGCTTCTGGCTCGTCGTCCTGATGCGTCGAGAGGTAGTGCCCCAGCTTACTGGCTTTCGTGTTGAGATAGCCATTGTTGTGGGGGTTGCGGCCCACTTCGATGGCGACCCGCTCTTCGATGGTAACTCCGGCATCACCCAGAGCTTTCACTTTACGCGGATTGTTGGTCATCAGACGGATAGATGTGACACCAAGATGTTTCAGCATCGGTTGGCACATGCCGTAGTTTCGCATGTCAGCGCCGAAACCCAGTTGCTCGTTGGCCTCTACCGTGTCTGCGCCCTGATCTTGAAGATTATAGGCTTTCACCTTATTGAGAAGACCGATGCCACGACCTTCCTGTCGCAGGTAAAGGACAACGCCATGGCCGGCTTCCGATACCGAACGCAGAGCTTCTTCCAGTTGGTAACCGCAGTCACAACGCATGCTGAAAAGCGCATCGCCCGTCAGACATTCAGAATGGGCACGCAAGAGCACCGGCTCGCCGTCATCCAGCGTACCCATGGTCAGTGCGATGTGTTCTTTCCCTGTTTCTGCTTCCTCAAAACCATGCATGGTAAACACACCGAAAGGTGTTGGCAGCTTACATGAGGCGACGAAATTGATGTTCAAGGGGCTTACCCTCTGAGTAAAACAGGGCGCGTATTCTATCAGCAGGTGCTCTTATTGCCTAATCTCTGAGCGGAACAGGGTGTTTCTTTGCGTAACCCAGGTTGACGCCACGGTCGATGTAGCCACTAATAGGCGTCGGGTGGCGTTTTCTTTGCCTGCCTGTTATTCAGGATGAGTATGAGATTTTATATAACCACATTATTTTCCTTGTTACTTGCGGCGCCTGTGGCCGCCTGGGCTGCGGTTGACCGTACCGCAGTTGTTTCACTGTTAGAGCGGGAATGGGGCGAACTTCAGTCAGTGGTGGCGGGGGTTCTCGGGGCCTGGGCGCTACTTATTCAAGGCATGCCGAGCGGCGAAGAACTCAGCATCATTGCGCGCACAGGGCTGCCTCTATTGCTGCTGTGGCCACTGCGATCACTGTCGCGCTGGTTGGCAGCGTGGCTGACGGGCTACCTTCGTGGGCTGCACAATCAGTTGGTGTCAGGGGACATCAAACATAAAGGTCTGCGTGCGCTGACCCGCTTTGTTACCAGTATTACTCCTCTGGTGCCCTGGTTGCTCTTTCTCTGGGTGGCGTTGCTAGTGCCTGTATTCCCCTCAGCGGAGGCCGGACCGGGCGGGGCTCTGCCACTTCTCTATGTTGTGTACGTTGTTTATGTGCTGGTGAATCTGTCTTTAGAGTGGTTTCTGCTCAGCGCATGCCAGGGGGCGGGTACCTATCTGAATGGCGAGACAACCGAGCTTTTAGAGCGACGCTCTCATTCTGTGACCTCGCTTCTGTTACTGCCATGGGTGGTCATCACCTTGTCGGAGTACCTGCTGCAAAGCACGGCAGTGAGTCACTTAATTGGAGCTTTGGTCTGGCTTTTCAGCTGGTTAATGCTGAGTTACCTGCTGCACTTCTATCGCGAGCCGCTGGTTACCAACCTGAAGCGTCTCACGCCAGAACGTTTTGATCCGATTATCGAGCCGCTGGCGGCCGGACGCATTACGGTGTTCTTATTGCCTTTGCTGATTCCGCTGAATCTGGTGTTATTTTTCCGCGCATTTATGGAGCAGCTGCTGGGCGAGTTTGCCTGGTATCAACGTCTCAGTGCGCGCTGGTTCCGCATGCGTAATCAATTACAAGAAGATGCCGAAGAGTCTGACGTCGCAGAATGCACCGATGAGAATTATCTGCGCTGGTTTGAGAGTTACGGTGAGGGCGATTATCCGATCATTAACACTGGCCTCAGCGATGTTTTTCAGCGGTACTACAGTGCCTGGAATGCAGATCGCGGAGACGACAACGTACTCCTGATGACGGGTGAACCCGGCATTGGTAAAAAGTCGGCGGTAAAACGCTTCTGCAAAGAAGTTGGTGCCGCGGATCAGAGCGTTCGCATTGCAATGCTAGATATTCCTGCACGGACACTAGATGCCAATACCCTGTTTAGCTTGGTTGGCGAGCAGATTGGTGTTGATCTGACGGATGGCCCGGCTGCGCTGGCGAATGCCAATGAAACACTCGAACCGACCCTATTGGTTCTGAATAACGCCGAACACCTGTTCCTTGCTGATGTCGGTGCGTTAGATGCGTGGCAGGCACTGCTCAGCCTCACCAATGCCCGCGCAGGTAATCTTTTCTGGATGATAGTGATGAATAATCAGAGCTGGGCATATCTCTGTAATGTGTTTGGTCGCGATTATCAGATGCGTAATGTCGTTCGGGTGAAGCGCTGGACTCAGGCCGAAATCCGGTCTTTGATTTTATCGCGCAACCAGCAGAGCGGTTACCGCCTTCGTTATGATGATGTTTTGATGGATACACGGGCGCCAGCAAATAATTCATTGCGCAATGCCGAACAGAGATACTTCAGTTTGCTGTGGGATGCGAGTCGGGGTGTTCCGGTGACCGCCTTACGTCTCTGGCAAGAGTCTGTTACGACCCGCAGGAATGAAGTGACAGTGAGAGTGCCGCGAATTCCCTCCGGGAGCAGAATCGAAAAGTCTGGCTCAAACCAGTCGTTTATTCTGGCGGCCATTGTGATACACGGCACACTGAATACTGCTGAAATTATGCGGGTAACCAATCTCTCCGAGAACGTCGTGCGCTTTTCACTTAAAGCAACGTTGGAGGATGAAATCGTCGAAAAAGGAGAGGATGGGCGTTATAGAATTACAGCGCTCTGGTACCACACCGTTGTCAGTATTCTTAACAGGATGAACATGTTGCATGAATGATACCAGTGGTCTTGTTGATGGCCTGCTGAGTGTTGCAGGTATTTTTAATTTCTACGCTATCTTCCTGTTATTTTCGGGTGGCGTTGCACTTTGGGCATTAGCCAAAACACTGAATAATGTCAGTAATCGCCTGATGGAAAAAATTCCGGCGCGGCGATTTTTTATTCTTCAGATTTCGACGCTACTGAGTTTCGCACTCTACATATTTGGTACGGTCGGTTTACTGATCGGAGTTTTGCAGCCGCCGAAAGAATTGATATTCGCTGCTGCAGGCTCTGTCGCTGTTGCGCTGGGTTTTGCGTTGAAAGATATCGCGGCGTCGCTGGTTGCGGGTATTTTATTGCTCTTTGATCGCCCGTTCCGGGTTGGCGACCGTGTCAGCTTTGGCGACACCTACGGTGAAATTGTCTCCATCGGGTTGCGTACTGTTCGTCTGGTCACGCTGGACGATAACCTGGTAACGATTCCTAACTCCCGCTTTATTACCGACGTCGTGTCGTCAGGTAATGCAGGCGAACTCGACATGATGGTGGTGACCGATTTTCATCTTGCGCTGGATGCTGATATCCCATGGGCACGGAAACTTCTTGAAGAAGTCGTAGTGACCAGCCGTTACGCCTACCTTAAAAAACCGGTCTCATTCGTTGTCGAAGAACTGGAGGTTGCGCATATGCTGGCCATCCGTTTGCGAGTTAAAGCGTATGTACTGGATGTCAGGTATGAAAAAGCGTTTCAGAGTGACATTGTGCTGCGTGGCACACAGCTGCTGAATGAGCATAAAATTGCACGTCCAAAAGTCTCATCAGAGAGGGCGTGATGTTGTACCTTGTTCTCATTGTTATTGTTCTGGCTATCATGTATCTGCCCGGTTTCTGGGTGAAGTCTGTGCTCAAAAAGCATAATCATGAGCGTAGTGATTTCCCGGGAAATGGCGCAGACATGGCCAGGCATCTATTGCAGAAACTGAATATCGACGACGTCAAAGTAGAGGTGACTGAGCATGGTGATCACTATGATCCACAGGATAAAGCGGTACGGCTGACGAAAGATAAATTTGAGGGACGTTCACTGACCGGCGTTGTCGTGGCAGCTCATGAAGTAGGGCACGCGATTCAGCACCACAATAACGAGAGTTTGTTTACCTTGCGTGGTGGCCTCGCCCGCTTGAGCTGGCTCGTCAGTAAGGCCGCCCCCGTGTTTCTGGCGGCGACGCCCTTGCTGATCTGGATTAACCCGGCGCTTTCCCGCTGGACACTGATTGCAGCGGTTGGCTCCATGCTTATTGGCGTTCTCGTTAACCTGGCTACCTTACCGGTCGAATGGGATGCCAGTTTCGGTAAAGCACTGCCAATGCTCGAAGAGGGCCAGTATTTCAGTCAGAGTGATATGGGCTCAGCGCGCCACATCCTGACCGCCGCAGCGATGACCTACGTTGCGGCATCCCTTGCCAGTCTGCTGAATCTGGGTGTGCTTGCGCGGTTGCTCAGGCGTTAAACAGGCGCTCATGGACGTTGAAGCTTTAAGGTTCGGGCGTTAGTCTTACAGGTGTCTTTTATCTATGGTGGTTTTATGCAGTTTCTTCGAAATATATTAGTGCTTTCGTTTTCACTTTTCATGGGTGTTGGTGCCTTTGCGGAAGAGCTCAAGCCCGCGGACGTTGTTCCTGTTGTGAATGGTGAGGTCTATTCACGAATCGCGCGTGTTGAAGGTGAAGAAGGCGTCACGTCATTGCAGTACATCAGGCCGAATGAAGAGTTTAAAGCATGGACCAATACGGTTATCTATGCGAACTACCGAATTGAAGACATTGGAGATGACCCACAGAAAGTGGCTGTTCGCCTTGTAGAGGGACTACAGGCTCTGAATCCCGGTGCAAAGTATCAGCTGGTGGGGGATGAGAAAGGAAAGGTCGTACTTCTGGACTTTCTCTCATGGCCACCGAATCGCCAGTATATGGAACTGAGCGTGTACCGTATTCAGAAAGATGAAGCAGGTGAAGGAGTATTTACTGTACAGATGTCAGTACGCATGCCTTTTTACACCGAGATGACCGAAGAACTAGCCACCAAACTAAAAACTCTGCGTGGCTCGTTGCTTCAACAGACCATCCAGTTTGATATGAAGAAAGTCATTTCATTGTTAAAATCTCAGCGCCCATCTGCTGATAACTGATCATGACACAGCGCCTCGTTATCATCTCTGATGAGCTAGAAGAAGACCTGACGGAGCAGCTGATTGCAGCGGCTCACGCACATGCGCTGGAGCCGGTTGTTATCGAGCCAGCGCTGTTTGATCACGTTGCGCCACCGGTACTGAATTACGGTGATCTTCTGTATCGGGTTGCTATTACGCATGAGTCTTGTGTGATCGAGCAGCAGCTCGTGCATCCGGGCGTAGCAACTTGTTACCGCGAAGCGTTGGGCGCATTTCTTATCTGGGATAACCAGACACTTTTCCTTGCTCGCAATGGTATAGAAACGCCTCGTACCTTTCATGCGATGACAACAGACAGGGAAGAACTGAAGCGCAGAGTTGAGGCGTTGGGCGGTCTTCCTGTTATTTTCAAAGTACCCGGAAAATCACTGGGCGTTGGTGTTGTTCGTGTGGATAACTGGCCAACTTTCTATTCAGTCGCCGATGCACTTGAAAGCGCGCACGGTCAGTACGTTCATCTGATGGCAAGTATCGAACCAGCAGAGCACTGGCGGATGCTGGTGGTCGGTGGTGAGGTCGCTGCTGCTTATCAGAACATCCCGCAAGAGGGCGATTTCAGAACCTGCGTCGACGAAGACAAAAAAGAGTGTTTTACGACACCTGCTCCTGAGTCAGCGAACCAGCTCGCGATCGATGCCTGCGCGGTGCTGGGGCTGGAATTTGGTGGCGTTGATGTGCTGGTGCACGTCTCAGGACGGGAGTACGTTCTGGAAGTGAACTTTCCCTGCTACTTTGCTCATCCTAAGCACGCAATTAATCTGGATGTTGCCCACCACTTAGTTCGTCATCTGAAACAAAAAGGCCAGCGGCTCAAAGAGCAGCTGGCCAGTTAAGCACGGCGGTTTCTTACTGTACCGCTTTGCGCTTAGATTCCTGCTGAGCGCGCTTTGCCTTTTTCTCCATGGCCGCTTCACGCTGCTGAGTTGCTTTGCTGCGTTTTTCAGCGGCTTGTTTGGTCGCCTGCTTTTTACGCTGCTCAACGACTTTCTGCTGGCCCGCTTTCTGATCCTGCTCCGACGCTTTGCGTTTCTCGACGACTTTACGCTGCTGCTCAGAAGCTTGCTTGCGGCGTTGTTCCATTGGTCGCTTCAGTTCTGCGGCATCGGTGTCGACAGCTGGGTTTGTGCCCACAGAAATATCTGTGTTTGCAAATACCTGAGGGGCATTCATCAGTGCGGTCGCCCCTAAGGCACCCATCATCACCTTGCTCATGGCTTCACGGCGATTCAGCAGCGCTGGGTGCGGCGTGGCAGAGGGTGGAGCCACTCGCTCAGAAAGTGCATTCTGATCGGCAAGGCGATCAAGAGCTGCCCAGCATTCTTTAACAGAAATGCCAGCATCACCGGCCAGCGTCTCAATTGAGCGGCTACCGTCTGCAAGGCGCCACACGGCGTAAGCCAATGGGTCTGACTGTTTAAGGAAGTCTTGAGTGTCGTCGGCAACTACCGAAGCAACAGGAAATACTGCTTGTGTCATGGGAAGCTCCTCATACCCCAGAATACGTCGCCAAAGAACATACCACTAAATGACCTCAGGATCATGACTCCGCCTGCACAATCACCCGTTAGGGTGACCATGGACCTGATCCTCGCAGGTTTGGCCTGAATGGGGATATCGCTCGTTAACCCAGTCGGGGTGTTTCCAGATGATGCGAAGATCCCGATATCTGACGACATCCTGGCACATGCTGACGAATTCAATGAATACCAGTTTCACTGGGTTCAAGGTCTTTGCTGGTCGGTTGGTGACGCCATAACGAATCTCACCGGCGTCGTTTTCATCAACAAAGCTGCCGAACAGGCGATCCCAGATAATGAATACACCACCAAAGTTCGTATCAATCTGTTTAGGGTTGCTGCCATGATGTACACGATGGTGCGACGGCGTATTAAAAACAAACTCAAACCAGCGAGGTAAACGTTTAATTGTCTCGGTATGCACAAAGAACTGAATAAACAGATTAAGTTCAAGCGCGATCACCGCATGTTCGGGCGAGAAGCCTAAAAGGGCCGGCGGAAACAGAGACACAAGCATGATGCCATTAAAAGAAACCACAGGCGTTTGTCGCAACGCGGTCGAAAAATTGTAGCGTTCTGAACTGTGGTGCACCCAGTGACCCGCCCAGCCGTAGCGTACCTTATGCATAAAGCGATGCACCCAATAAAAGGTGAAGTCGACCATGACGAACAAAATCAGAAAATCGACGACTCCGCTGCCGGAGCTCCAGTTGATACCGACACTGCTGATGGCAATATACACCGCACTGCCGACAACAATTAAAAAGAGCGCGTCACCGGTTTTATACAGCAGCCCCGTGCCGATATTCGCGATTGATTCTGGCAGGTGATAAGCATCCGCTTTGCCCTGTCGAATCAGAACATAGCGCTCAGCCAATATGACGCCAACGAACACAGGGCCGGCGAGCACAATAAATATCAGTGCGTTAAAGAACTCAGAAGTGAAATCGCTCATCGATAAATCCTCAATAGATTGACATAAGCGCTAATGTAGACGGACACTGCTATTATGAATTTCACTTTCGTGCCAAGTTTTTAACATTTCATGCCATATTTATATGCCATCAAAATGAGCAGGAGTTCAGGGTGGGGATAGCAGTTCGGGTTAACGGCAGTTGGGTGCGCTTGCTTAGTGACTGGATGGATAATGTTCAGTTGGCGGCTCCCGGCCTCCGCGCGACCATAGCGGCGTACGCGCCTACCGATATTGTCCCGCTTGAGCGGTGGCAGGAGATGCTGACCGAAGCCTTTGATTTACGACCTGATCTCAAGCACAGCAGCATCGCAGTAGCGACGCATGTAACCCCTCGACACGTCGGCGTACTGGGTTACCTGATAATGGCTTGCGACACGCTTGGTCAGGCACTTGTGACCTATCAGCGTTACGAGACCCTCTTTTACGGTATGCCCCTGGCGAAGCCTAAGGTCAGCGCGCATTCAGCAGGCATTTACTGGAAGCCAGACCCTCCACGGGCCGAAGCGGAAGAAGTCGCGATTATTGCGTTGGTTCACTTTATCCGTAATCAGGTCGATGAGTCTCTGCCGCTTGCACTGACTAAAGTCAGCTTCTGCCATGAAACAACATCTGCTCATCAAATGGCTCTGCAGGAATATTTCGGTTGTGATGTCGAGATGGGTGCAGAGGCGACAGGGATAGAATTCCCACATGCGGTACTTGAGCTCCCTTTGCTTCAGCGAGAGCCCGGCCTCAGAGAGTTACTGGAAGCACAGGCCGCGGCTATGTTGCGCGCACTGCCCGAAAATGACACCAATGAGTTTGAACGCCAGGTGCAAGCTCAGCTGGTAAAAATGCTTCCAGAAGGGGAAGCCAATATCGAAGCGCTGGCAAAAAAATTACATTGTTCAGTGAGAACGCTGCAGCGACGATTGGGAGTAAAAAACCTGACCTGGAAAGGCCTGCTGGATAGCACAAGAGAACAGCTCGCGCGTCAATATCTGCAGGATAAAGGACTGTCGCTGCTCGATATTGCCTTGCTTCTGGGGTACCGGGATCAAGGAACCTTTACCCGGTCATTTCGGCGCTGGAGCGGTACAACGCCGCTCGCATTCCGAAAGTCTTTCTCAAAATCCGAATCAAAACCAAAATCAGACCAGAGCGGCCGTTAACTGCACAACAACAAGGCCGAAAATACCGGCGATTACATCGTCAATCATAATGCCAAAGCCACCGTGGACCTTGGCATCGAGCCATTTGATTGGCCACGGCTTAATAATGTCAAAGAAGCGGAACAGAGCAAACGCATACGCCAGCCACAGCAAATCCGCGCCTAAACTGCCCGACATCGGCAGCCACAACAGCGTAATCCAAACCCCGATCCACTCATCCCAAACAATACCGCCAAAGTCATGCACACCCATATCCCGGGACGTGATTTCACATATGACCACACCAAATGCGAAACCTGCGAGCAATACGCCGATATACGGTAAGGTCGGTACACCCTGCAATAAAAACCACCACACAGGCAAAGCGGCGAGAGTGCCGCAGGTACCAGGAGCCTTCTTTGCCAGGCCAGAGCCCAGGCCAAAGGCCAACAGGTGAATCGGATTTTTCATATCAGGAGGTGTCATAACAAACTCAGTTCAGATCAAAACGTACCCGAGAGTATACCGACAAAACGCCTTTGTAGGAGCGCAACGCGAAGCTTGCGCGAAACAACTCAGACCAGAAGATCCAACGGACTGGAGGTCCCGGCAAAGTGCTGCCCCACAACATGCGTATAGATTTGGGTCGTTGCTACATCGCTATGCCCCAACAACTCCTGAACTGTACGAATGTCACGGCCGCTGCGTAACAGCTCAGTAGCAAAGCTATGACGGAAGGTATGGCAGGATATTCGTTTCGACGTCAGCCCGGCACTGATGACTGCCTGCTTTAACGCTTTGCGAGGCACAGAGTCGTGCAAATGATGGCGGCAAAGTACTTTGGTATAGGGATGGCTGCATACAGTCGTAGATGGGAAAACGAACATCCATGCAGGTTGCAAATGCGCAGATGGATACTTCTTACCCAGTGCGCCAGGTAGTGAAGGGCCAACCCCTCGTTTGTTATCTTCCTTCTGCAAAGCGATGGCCTTATCAAAAAATTCAATACATGAAGGTTTTAAGCTTTGCGGAAGGATAGTTACCCGATCTTTAGCCCCCTTCCCATCGAAGACTGTCAGCGTACCTCTCGAAAAGTCGAAATCTTTGATCCGCAACCGTAAACACTCGGTGATACGTAGCCCTGATCCAAACAGCAAAGAAAAAATTAAGCGATCTCGCTCATTGCACACATCGAGCAGTTTCCCCACTTCGGCTGACGACAGCACAGTAGGCAGATGTCGGGGGCGGGTAGCGAACGTGAAGCCAATATCCCCCAATGGCTGGTTAAGGTATTTGTTATAAAGGAAGGCCAAGGCATTCAAGGCAACCTTTTGAGTATTGATTGCGACGTCCCGGCGGTTAGCAAGAAAGCTGAGGAACATAACGACATGCTCAGGCCCAAGGGTTGATGGGTGTTGCAACCGATGAAAGCGGATATAGAACCTGATCCAATAGATATACGTATGTTCGGTACGAATACTGTACCCATGCAGCCGCATGAACTCGCGCACTTCTGTCAGAAATTTGCTCTTAGCCATCCTGGCCTCCAAATGTAAAGATATACTGGTTAAACATACAGTATGATTTGCGAATTTCAAGAAAATCTGGCACGCTTTGTTTTCGTGCTTGCGCGTTTTGTCGGAGCGGGGTAACGTAAACTTCAACCGAATCAAAGACTTGCAAACTTGGTTTACAAGTTTATGTGCGCACGTATATCGAAATAACAGGCGTGCGCGTTTTTCTGAAAGGGAGATTTGAGTTATGGAAGATTTCTCAATGGTGTCAATAAGTTACTGGGGAAACCTCGAAAGAGTGTTCCAGGATAAACGCGCATGCACACTAATAACCTGTTATGCGTACTCGTAGGCTGTATCCATGTTGAGTAAGATCTTGATTTACATTATTTCAGCAGCGTGCTTAATTGCGTTGACTTACTGGATATATCTGTACATAACCGACGCTCCAAAAGTAGTGAGCGTTGAGCGCGGAGTAATAAGCTCACACCGTGGCGAATCAACATTTGTTGAGTTAGAAAGTGGTGCAATAATCGAAACACCGATTTATGAGAGTCAGCAAGGTTCTGAAGTGCTTGTTGTTGTGAAATCGGGTAGGAGAACGGGTAACATCTCATACCTAATATCTAAGCCTTCAAAGATCTTGATAGCAGTAGACGCTGACAGTTTCGATGAAGACGGCAATTGGAAGTAGCGCATAACAAGGCCAGTAACAGCGAGCAATTTTTCCGTCGCTTTTTCGTGGCGGGCGCTACGCTGCCACAAAAAATCCACTCCAAAATTGCCGCGTTCTGGCGGCGTTAT
>Ga0207991_1000667_pt1 | contig 22757 bp, 12 predicted proteins | sample ETN07SmetaG_FD_185786 | JGI IMG/M metagenome (GOLD analysis project Ga0207991, IMG submission 185786) | Marine microbial and viral communities from oxygen minimum zone, Eastern Pacific Ocean - ETNP2014F14-07SV275 (SPAdes) (version 2) | ecosystem: Environmental > Aquatic > Marine > Oceanic ...
TGCTGCAACTTCTACCGGGTCCGGCTTGGGATCTGGCTTATTCAGTGAATATCCAATGAACGGGTATATCATAAATTCTGTAACTGGAACGAATAGAGGAGTAATTGTACCGATAATCGATATGGAAGTTTTATTTATACCAATTTCTTCCTGTGTTTCTCTCAGGGCTGTATCTATTAATATTTCATTCCCTTCTTGTGTACCACCAGGTAAAGATATTTGCCCTTTATGATGTTCCAGTTCATCAGTTCGTTTGGTTAAGAAAAAATATATTTCATTATCTTCCGAGTATAATAATATGAGTACAGCTGCTGGCGTAGAATTATTTTTTGAAAAAGGTAATTCTATAGACTGATCATAATTTACTCGCATTTTTTGGTGTGACTCTTCACCAGGGAGATCATTGGTGATCGTGATTTCAAGTTGTGTAATAAAACGTTGGAAATTCATCATTAAAAGTTATCGCTTTTTATTTTTTTATACCCCATGTTTGGAATTTAATGATAGCATTGAAACATATCATTTGGGATTGGAACGGTACAATGCTTGATGATCGCTGGCTGACAATTGCCGCTATGAATATTGTATTAGCTAGACGAAATATGGCTGAATTAACAGAAGATCGATACTTGCAGCTTTTCACGTTTCCAGTAATTGAATATTATAGACGATTGGGATTCGACTTTGATAAGGAACCATTTTCTGTATCCGGATCAGAATTTATCAATGAATACAATGCCCGAGCTTTTGAACCACAGTTACATGATGGAATAATTGATTTGATCGCTGAACTAAACGAAAATGGTGTGTCACATTCAATTTTATCAGCTAGTAGCCAAAAAATATTAAATAAATTAGCTAAGCACCATAATATTAATCATTATTTCATAGCAGTATTGGGACAGGATAATCATTATGCATATGGAAAAATTGAAACGGGAAAAATGTGGATAAATAAATTAGACATTGCTCCAAAAAATACATTGTTTATTGGGGATACAGAGCATGATCTGGAAGTTGCAAATGCAATTGGCTCTCACTGTGCATTATTATCCTGGGGGCATTCAAGCACTGAGCGGTTAGAGAATAGGGGAATAAATGTTTTTGATGCTATGTCAGATCTTAAATCTTGGATTAATGCCAGTTTTATTTTACCAGCTAACTAAATGGCTTGTACCCATTCCAGGCCCAAGATAGATAGCATTTAACAACACCCTCTCACTGGCTCTGAAATAACCTCTGAAATGGGGTTCAGTCGCAAAAATAATTATTTGCCCTTTCCCATAAGACTCCTGCGTTACCCAGGCAGACTCTGCGATTCGTGATTTAGCTTCCGGCCATAACAACCCGCCCAGACGTAGTTTTGATTCTTCAGCTAGTCTTCCAGCAGTTTTTATCGGTTTTTTTGCCATAAATACATAGCCAGTGTTATAAAGTACCGGTACGTAATCTCCACATCCGAATGAAAGCCAATGTTCAGGATCCATGTCTACTTTTAGAATTGCGCCTTGTGGACGAAATTTTCTTCCGAGTTTATCCATTTCTTTAATGTTGTCCGGTACTTCCTTATTCTCTTTTTTGGTCGGATTTTCCTCTGAAGATCCTCCCTCCCATAGGGCTATGCTGTCTATAGAAACATTTTCTGCTTGTTTCGCAAAGGCCAGATCTCGATCGTAGGAGTCCAATTTATTTAATATTTGGCGGCGCAGTCTTACGGAGCTAATGCTTACGGATGAATCAGCGAGAAACGCTGCATTATTACTGTAGCTGATTAATGTACCACCATCTTTTATCCAATCTTTTAATTTACCAATTCCACTATCACCCAGTATGCGTTTTAGGTTACTGCCGCTGGGAAGAATGAGAACATTGTATTTACTGAGATCTTGCCAGCCAAGGCCCATTACATTAATAAGTGATGTACGACTTTTCATTCTTGAATCTAGTAAATGCCATGTGGCACCAAAACTGTAAGAACTAATAGGTTGCCCGGATGCAATGGCTATACGCGGATTAATTAGCATTGTAAAATCACCACTGCCCAAATCTGGACCGCTAGATACTAATGCTGTATTTACTGCAAATATATTCAACCCATAATCAGAGGCCAGTTTTTTCAACAATTTTTTGCTGAGTTCTTGATTAGCGTTTTCACGGATAATGACACTCCCTCTCGGAAAAAATTCACCTTCTACATTGAACGTTTCTTTCGCACACCATATTTTCACATTATTCTCTAATAGTCGGGCAAGAACATGATAAAACTGATCATCATTACTTTTGATTGCCCACCCATATTTGGGATTTTTACCGATTAGTTTCCCCTCTTTCCTACTGGATTTATAGGGTTCCATTGGGATTTTTGGCATTGTTTTGGTGTAATAGCTCTCGGTCCCATACGCATGCGAGAGAGACCAGGCTGTGACATCATAGAGTGTTGAACCTTGGTCTTTCAAGAGCTTCTGACGTTCTTTCTCCATACTTTTCGTGTCTAAACGAATATCAAATGACAAAATGTTATTTATTAATAGGTTCAACGGCTGGTTCATTGGAACAATCAATGATCCTGCAGGTATATTTTGCCGTGTCACCTGTTCACCAGTGCTGGTGGTAGCTTTTGATAGTTTTAATTCTTTTTTATTTCTATAAACTTCGATGGTTTGCCGCTTTAATGTTTCCGCGAGGGCATCTAAACGACTGGTGTTTGATTTAGATGCAAATACAAATGCTTTTCCAGCATTTTTTACTGAAACAGCTTTTTTACGACTATCATAAAAGTCCTGTAGTAACTCTTCTCTGTGATTTGCAATGGTCGTCAAGTTTGCCATGGAGCTAATAAACTGATGGTGCACAGTTTCTCTATATGTGGTGATTGTGCCGTCTTCTTTTTTTACGATGGATCCGTCTGCACCAGATTGCTCATATAAAATACCGACTAATCCGATGTAAATACCCCACGAACTTCCATACCCTGGGTAAACTTCTTCATTCCAGTCTCTGGTATAATAACTCCAGCCATATTCATCAAAAGCTGCTGCCTGGTCTTTGGCAATATTGTCCCACCATTTATATATGGTTTTGGGAAGGAATGGGTTAAATGGCGCCCTTGGAGGGTTAAACAAATACGTGTCCATAGCACCCATTTCATGAGAATCGACTAAGAATTGTGGTTTCCATTCTAAAATTGCAGACACTTTTCCCCTTGTTTCTGGATGAACGGTAGCAAACCAATCGCGATTAAGATCAAATAAATAATGATTACCACGACCAAATGGCCAGAATCCAGAATGATCTAGGCTATTCGCATCGGAATTAACTACTACGCCACGCCATTGTTTCAGTTGCTGGAGGTAGCGTTCACGACCATCCGGATTTTCTATTGGATCGATGCTCACAACCAGTTCTTCAAGAATTTTTTGGGTAGTGGGATCCGATCCTGCTGCTAGCTGATAGGCCAATTGTACTGCAGCATCAGTGCTGGATATCTCATCACCATGAATACCATAAGCCATCCACGCAATAGCCGGTGTGTCAGCAATTATTTTTTTGGCAGCGGTAGCAGTTTTTATTAATCTTGGATCTGCTAAAGTAGATATGGAATTTTTAATGGATTGCAAGTTAACCATATTCTTCTTGCTTGAGACCATGAGATAGATAAGCGGTTTTCCTTCATATGTATTTCCATATTCAATTAGGTTAACGTTGTCCAATAGTTCATCTAAATAATTATAGTAATCTAGGACTTCAGCGTGGTGTACAGGTCTTGAGCCAAGCTTAAATCCTAAATATTCATCTGGTGATTGAACATTTAAACGGTATGTATTTGCTGCGTAGAATGGTATGTCATAATTACCTATCCCGGGTGCAGACTCTGTCCGCATTGATTGTGCGGCACAGAAAGGGAAAATGACCAAATAAATTAATAAAATTTGTCTAAGAATATAGAACATAACAACCTCCTCAAATACGGACAGGAAATTGTAATGCTAGAATAAATATTAAAAGGAAATTGTTATTCCAATAGTTAAATCCAGGTCAGCATGTTTTACATCTGCGGGAGGCCTTGAATTATAATCATATACTGCAGTGCAAGTGAATGCGAGCCATTGAACACTTGTTTGGAATGATACGCTTAATTCTGATTTTATTAGGTAATCATTCCAGTCGCTAATTGATGGCTGATAAAATATTATCCAGTCATAAATACTCCCATTATCAAATGACCGTTTGTATTTCGGCCTAATTGAGATTCGAGTCAATAACTCGGTATTTTTGCCTGTATAAGTCTGATTTTCTATTAATAAAGCAGCGCTAAGAGATGAATAATTGGTAAATCTGTATTTTGATCCAACACCTAAATTTGTCCTGTTATCAACTCCGGCAAGAGAGTCATATTCCCACCCAGTAAAAATAAATGGTGAAAAAATTTGGTTGGCATGATAATCAAATATTAAGGTAATTGCACCATTATGCTCTAATTGACTGGTATCATTTTGTGTGTTTCGTGAGTGTGTGGCCGAAAAGGTGAATTCTGAATCAGTTAATAGTTTACCAAAAAGTATGAAATCACCCGTATTACTGCTGACTAAGTTGCCAGAAAATGAATTTATGTTGGTATTACCTGCTTTATTAGCAAATGAAAAAGTAGCAGAATTAGACCATTCGGAACCATTGATGATTGAAGATAAAAAAAGGAGAATAATGAAATCAGTGCGCTTCATTATTTATAAATATCCGTTTATTTAGGATCTACTATAATTCTACAGAAATACCCACAGAAAAGAATGTATCCTCTTCAGCGTAACCAAGAGGAGGGTTGCTATTAACATTATAGGTATGTTCAAACGTAATTGCAGTTCCAGGGATTACAGTATCTACATATATTGTGAGAATATTTTCAATAAGATAATTTTCTGAGTTTCCATTTTCAGGCTTATAATATAGTTGTTCAACTATTTCAATTCCCTCGACCGGATACAGTTTCTGTTTTGGTCTAATTGAATGTCTTAACAATTGATCCTTTTCATATCCAGTGTATTTATAATATTCTCCAAGGAATGCATAGCTTATCGAGAATCCTGGGGGTCCTAATCTAACTTTTCCTCCTATTCCAGGGTTGTATCTATAATCCAGTGCGGTTGTTGAATCGAAAGTCCATTGAAAAATTAAAAATGGTGAAAATTTTTGATTAGCAAAAAGATCAGTTTTTAATACCAGATTTGCATCATTTGACCACATGTCTCCTTTATAAGTTGACTTGCTAGTACTTAAATAAATTGAGAATTCAGTATCTGGTAACTGAAAAAAGCCTTTATTAATATCTCCTACAATCGCATAGTACCAGGATAGATTGTAATATGAATATTCATAATTACCTCCATATTCATAATATGAAGCACCAAGCCGATTTGTTATATCAGCACTAATTCCAATAGATTGAACACAGAAAATAGCGATCAAGTATTGCTTAAATTTTCTCATTTCTACTTGGAATCTATGAAAAAGAAGGAGTAAATAAAAAAGGGCAGTTTATACTGCCCTTTTTTATTACTGTTAAACTCTATTATTAAGGTCCGCCACCATCATCTGGGCCTTGCGGTTTTGGTCCAGGAGCACCTTTATCACCTTTGGGTTGTTGACCTTGACCACCACTTGGTTGATCTTGTCCATCACCTGCTGGCTGAGCAGCACCCGATTTTCCTCCGTCAACTTTCTCTGCACCACCAAAAATCCGGCTGAATATTCGGCCTAAGCCACCTTTCTTTACCGCTTTACCACTTGCTGAGGTATTTTTGGTTCCTGCCAACTGACGATCGCCAGATACTCTGGCACTTGGTGCCATGTTTGGAGATCCTTTACTAGTACCGCCCTTGCCTTTAGCAGATCCTTGAGTGGCCGCACCACTTTGTGCATCTCCCTCTAGATCCTGCAATCTTGCACCTTGTAAAGCATTCATATCGTGATCACCGGCTGCTTTATTATCTTTATCTTGAGCTTTGTTTTGGCTTTTAGCTCCTCCTTTGACATCTTTGGTAGCTTTGTGCGCATCCTTATCGATGTCTCTGCTAGGTTCCTGTGCTTGAACAAAACTAACCAAGAGGCCTAAAACTAACATTCGAGATATGATTTTATTCATAATCCCTCCTTTACTTGTTTATTCCCTTTCTTATGCAAATAATTCTTTCCAAGCTTATTATTTACCCTTATTTCCGAGGTTCATTTACCTATTTCAACGCAAAACTATTATCATTATAGCGAAAAGGCAATAGTTTAAATAAAGATATGATCTAGATCACATTTATTGGTTATCTAATCATTTCTTACCTGGTAAATATTTAACAAGCTTTTCAAGAAAGAATCAAGTTGATCTAAAGGCCATTGCGTTGCTGCATCCGAAAGTGCATTTTCGGGATCATCATGCACCTCCATGAAAACAGCGTCACAGCCAGCGACTACTGCTGCCTTAGCCAGTGTTGGAATTAATTCTCTGTTTCCTCCGGTCATTTTCCCCAGGCCTCCTGGTTGCTGGGCACTATGGGTGGCATCAAAAACAACGGGCACTCCAAGCTCTTTCATAATAGGAATTGAACGCATATCAGAAACTAAGTTATTATAGCCAAATGAAGTGCCCCTCTCTGTAAGCAATAATTGTTCACCACCGGCATTCTCAACCCTTTCAATAGTATTTTTCATATCCCAGGGTGCCATAAACTGCCCTTTTTTCACATTTATTGTTTTGCCTGTAGCTGCTGCTGCTTCAAGAAGATCGCCCTGCCTGCAAAGGAAGGCTGGAATTTGAATAATATCAATTATTTCTGCTACAGGCTTTGCTTGTGTTGCATCATGAATATCAGTTGTCAGCGGTACCTCAAATGATTTTTTTACCTCTTCAAGGATCCGTAGACCTTCGTCAAGACCTGGCCCCCTGTAGGAAGTATGCGATGAACGATTACCCTTGTCAAAAGAGGATTTAAAGATCATCGGCAAACCTATAGCGGTCGTGCTTTTCTTTATCTTTTCTGCCATGCGCAATACATGTTCCCGACTCTCAATCACACACGGTCCAGCTATTATTGGTAGATCCGCACCACCAAACTCAACATTATTGATCACGAAATTTTTCTTCATTCTTGTTATTGTACTGATTTTATTCTCAATTTATCTCAGCGCCAACAAATAATGGTATTGAAAGAAATTGAATTTATCTAACATCACATCCAAACAATTAATTTTATTCTTTCCTATTTAGTTATTTTCCCTGTATTCTATCTGGGTTCTACATACCAATTATGAATTCGTACCAGCATTTGAGAACTGTTATACTAGCAGCTTTTACTCCCACCTCTCTCTCTATCGTCTTATATGGAATAATAAATAGCATTTCGATCTCAGTGCTTATGACCAAATGACATGAAAAATCGTATTCTACTTTTTCTCGTATTTTTAATGCTAATACCGGGGTGTGCCGTGCGGCTGCCATCCATTCCATCATTACCAAGACTCCCAAAAATATTTGATAGGGTTCCATTTATACCTGATCGCTGGATATCGGGTTATGTAATTGATACGACAATTTATGAACCACCCAAGTTACTGGATTCGATACCGCCATTTCTTTGGCTTACTTATCCTAAGAATGCAGATACATTAACCAAATTGCATCCAGTGGCTGGATTGGCCGTTGATGATGGCGGCATTGATTCTGTTATCCTCCATCTGGATTCATTTTTAGTAAAAAAACAGGTTACTGCTGGATTTTATGATTTTACCTTGAATACGACACAGTTTGCAGATACTAATGAACACCGCATTTTTGTTACTGCTTATGATACAATTGGTAATACCGCCAGCAGTGATACGGTAATGGTATACTTTGATCAGTCTCGTGGTTATCCACCCTTGGTGGAAATAACTACTATAGAGTATGATTCAGTTTTAATGGATATAAACTGGCAGCAATCGCATATAAATGATTTCCGCCATTATTTATTATTAGCGGTTGATTCTATAGGAGGGGATACGATTGAAATTGTCGAGGTAACAACAATTGACACTCCCATGGTTAGTATTAGTGAATTCAATCCTGCAAATCCGCGCTGGTATTGGATTACGGTGGTAGATACGTTTGGTTTTTCTGCTACAGGGCAATTCACAAAAGTTTTAGATGCGCCACCCATACCTTCGATATTTTTGTATATCAAACATGAGAATCAATCTTTTCATTTAATTTGGACCCGCAATCGAGAAAAGGATTTTGCTAAATATATATTGTATGGTAGCTCTTTAGATGATACTACTGGCAGGACAGAATTATGGGCAAGTAATGATGTAAATGATACCACGTTTATCGAGCAAAATATTCCCTGGGGCGCACATTATATTTATACACTTGTAACAAGAGATTATTGGGGGTTGGAATCCTCTGACTCAATAAGCGGCGATGCAATAACACAAGTATTGTTTTTTGGCGATCGGTATGGATTTAGCGATCAATTGGATATCTTTAGTTTAGATCTAAACTATAACGAAGAAACATATTACCAGCGCCAATCCACAGGTTCTATATTTCGGCTCATGTTGGAAGAGAAAGCATTATACCTTATGGATAATCCGATACGTGGCCAGAGAACAGTTGATACTGGCATTATAGATCCTGCCGTTATGTGGATTGAATCATTAGCTGCGAATCCATTTGACACAACAAATTCTCTCAAATTTGATATGGCAAAGAAATACCATGATGTTTTGAATAAAACAGATGGCACTCCATCTTCAAGATTGGGATATCCCATGCACTTCAGCCCTGATGGTAAAACGCTATTTTTTACAGATAATGATTTAGGAGATCCTAACCTTGTTATGATGGATATGGATAGCGGTGATGTCACCATATTATCTGAAATTTTCACAGATCTTTGGTTTGATTTGAATCCTGCTGGAGACACGCTTGTTTTTGTGAAGAAGATCGGTCATGGTACGGCAATTTATAGTCTTCCATTGGATAGCGGTGCTGCGGCCATAAGACTATCCTATGAAACGGATCCCAGAAATCCAGTGTTCTCGGTGGATGGCTCTTTGGTGGTTTATACGGCCAGGGATAGGTTTGGTAGCAAAAATCTATATACAATTCGACCAGATGGATCAGGTTACAAGAAAGTAACAACGTTCAATGATCCAGCAGACGCGGTTGTGCCTGTGGGCATAACTTCACCTGAACCTAGCGTATTGTATGTCATGCCGTCCCAGACTACAAAAAATCAGTTAGAAATCTGGTCCATTACTATTGATGGATCAAGTGACGAATTTTTAGCTGTTTGTATCCTGGAAGCAGATGACCGCCCTAGAATAGCTCCAAACGGTGAAAAGGTTTTATACCAACGAGATCACAACCTTTGGATCATGAATATTGATGGTTCAGGGCAGGAACGTTTAACTGATTTGCCATCTGAGCATTTAGCATATCATGGCCAATGGTCTCCTTCCGGCAGCCATATTGTTTATATTCATAGAATGGGTGAATGGGGCGCTGAAAGTTTTATTGAATGGGTTCGACCAAACGGACAAGATTTTGCTCGCCTATCCGAACGCCATAACATTCTTCTTTCCGGAAATGAAATAAAACCAAATAATAACTTTCGTTTTTGGCCGGTTTTTCAACCCTAGAGCTTTATGTGAGCCCAGTCACTGTCCTGCATATAAATTTTATTATAATTTCTGAGCAGGGAATAGCCCTGTAATAGAGAAACCCCTTTCTTGCAAGAAACAAGAGGATAAGCTTGCAGGGCTATTTCCATAATTCTAGTGTATTTTCGCATTTAAAGATTCGATTACTGAGCCGCTTTCTTTATATTTCCTAATAGCCCAATTAAAAGGTATGTTGATTAATTATATAATCGAGGAAGTTATTTATGCCAATTGGTGATCGGTATAAGTCAACAATGGCTGCAGAAAACTGGGATGCGGTTATTATAGGCTCAGGAATCAGTGGTCTTACCACGGCAAGACTACTGGCAGACGCTGGGAAACGGGTGCTGGTCCTGGAAAAACATTTCAAATTTGGCGGATACACACACACGTTTAAACGTAATAATTATGAATGGGATGTAGGTATTCACTACATCGGTGGCAATCTTCATAAACCAAATTCATTCTTGCGGCGTCTATTTGACTACGTTTCAAGTGGTAACCTACACTGGGCCAGAATGGATGATATTTATGATCGCATAGTCTTCCCGGATAAAACTTATGATTTTGTAAGTGGTAAAGAAGCCTTTATTGATAAAATGATTAATTATTTCCCACAAGAGGAAAAAGCGATTCATAAATATATGGATTTAGTTAACCAGATTGTCAAAAAGAGCCTTTCCTACTACACGAACAAAGCAATTCCTGGTTTGTTAGGCTCTTTGACTTATCCGTTGATGAGCAAGCCTTTTTTAGAATATGCAGGAAGAAGTACCAGAGATGTATTAAAAGAACTAGGCTGTAGTATTGAATTAATGGGTGTCTTGACTGGACAATGGGGCGATTATGGATTACCACCTGCCCAAAGCAGTTTTGGGGTACAAGCTATGGTTGCCCGTCATTATTGGGAAGGCGGTAATTATCCAGTAGGCGGCGCACGTATGATTGCAGAAACAGTCATACCCGGCATTCAATCTCGCGGGAGTAAGGTAGTATTGAGTACTGGTGTTGAAGAAATATTGACGCACAAAGGCAACGCATTTGGTGTCCGTCTTGAAAATGGCGATGAAATCAAAGCAAAGATGGTCATAAGTAGTGCCGGTATTAAAAATACCTTCGAAGTATTACTTAAGGATGATAAGAGGGGGTCAAATGGCACTGTTGCTTTAGATCAGGTGCAACCATCCTCCGGATATTATTGTCTGCATATTGGTTTGGATAAATCTGCCACTGATTTGGGTTTAAATAAGGCCAATCTATGGGTTTACCCCGACTATGACCACGATTTGAATCTAAAGAATTATTTAGATGATAATGATCAGCCTTATCCTGTTGTATTTATTTCATTTCCTTCTGCTAAAGATCCCTCCTGGGACAAGAATCACCCCAATACCTCGACAATCGAGGTGATCACGGTTGCTGAATTTTCCAAACATAAAAAATGGGAAAATAAAGAATGGAAAAATCGCGGTGATGAATATGAAGCACTTAAAGAGAGCATCTCACAAAATTTACTAGATGTTCTTTATCAACAGACACCAGAGGCTAAGGGGCATGTAGATTATTATGAATTGTCCACTCCCTTGACTAGTCGGGATCTTGCTAATTATAAGGAGGGTGAACTTTATGGTATTAACCATACACCAGAGCGCTTTAAGCAGAAATGGCTAAAGCCACAAACACCAATCAAAAACCTGTTTCTAACCGGGCAGGATATTGTTACAGCTGGTGTCTCCGCAGCACTGATGTCCGGCGTAATTACTGCGTCTTCGATTCTGAAAAGAAATTTGATGAAACAATTTATGAATTAAATTATTTTTTTTTGAAGAGATAAATTGGAAGTTCAGCACTTATTTTAACCAATCAATTTGAATTTAGTCAAAATAGCAAACGGAAGGTTCACGTGAAATCCATATACAAAACTATTTTTTATTTCATTCTAATATTTTCCACGATTATTGTTGGGCAACATGGTCGAGGAGGGGGAAGATTTAACACCGCCAATTTGCCTAAAATTGGTGTGTTGCAAGGTACCGTTGTTGATTCCATAACTGCTGAACCAATCCCCTATGCATCAGTTTCTGTTGTTAATATGCGTAGCAATGAAATCGTTACCGGTGGTATAACGGATCAGACAGGTTCTTTTAATATTCGTGAAATATCCATGGGCAGGTATCAATTGGTTATTGAATTCATTGGCTATGAGAAAGTTAATATTGGACCAATCAATCTTTTTCCCGGCGATGGGGGAGGTGTTGAGCAAGACATTGGTAAGGTAGCGATGGAATTATCCGCTGTACAAATGGAAGAGGTAGATGTATATGGTGAAATACCTACCATGATTTATACTGTGGACAAGCGGATTTTTGATGTCAAGAAGGATATGTCTTTGGTAGGTGGTACAGGATCTGATGCCTTGAAGAAAATCCCCTCTGTTGATGTAGACATTGATGGCAATATCACCTTGCGCGGGGATGGGAATGTAACCATGCTCATTGATGGTCGGCCTATGCGCGGCGACAGGCGATCAATGGTGGAAGATTTACCAGCTGATATGATTGACCGTATTGAGGTTATTACCAACCCTTCAGCCAAGTATGATCCTGACGGTATGGCCGGCATAATAAATATTATTTTAAAGCGCGGCCGTTTTGAAGGGATGAATGGGTCTGCAACGATTTCAGCTGGTGAATACAGTCGTTATAATCTATCGGGGATGATTAATTATCGCAGGGATAAGTTTAATATTTTTTCAAATGGAAGTTATCGTTTGTGGAACAGGTTTGGGGGTGGTGATAGATTATTTCAATATGACTATCCAACCTATACCAATATAATAAGGCAGGAAACTCAAGGAAGACGCGAGCCTATATCAAATAATATTAAACTAGGTACAGATTATTATCACGATCAGAAAAACATGCTAACCTTGGCCATGACTTATAAACATCGTGATCAAAATAATTATGAAAACGTTACTTATTTTAATCCAGACTATATATTCGAATCGGATGAATTTGATCATGAGAAGGATATAGATTTTGAATTTGGCTATTATAAGGACTTCCCGCAAAAAGATAGGAAACTTGTTCTAGAATTTAGTAGCTCATTTAATACTGATTACGGATATGAACATGCATTTACTAATTTAAATAATTATAATGTATCCGACCATGATCACAAGACTGAAGATCCATATCATGAAGAAGATAACAGAAATATTATAATTAAAAGTGACTATACCCATCCTTTTGGAAAATCTTCAAAATTTGAAGCAGGATTTAAAAGTACACTAAAAGTTTTTAAGAAAAACCTCTATTATCTCGAAACCCCTTATGATTCTGATTACAATGAGGATGTGCATGCCGTGTATGGTACGTTGTTAAATAACTTTACGGATAAGTTTGGTGTTCAGCTGGGAGCCAGAGTTGAACAGGTATTTAACAGTGCAAGCATGGGATCTGGCGATAGTGAGCATGAAGAGGATACGTTAAATATTTTCACAGCTATAATGGATGATGCTATTCATCAATCACCGTTCGAAAACAATTATTTCAAGGTTTATCCCAGTATAAATATTCTCTATAATCTAAATCCTACACAACGAATTCAGTTTGGTTTTAGTAAACGTGTGAATCGTCCCCGAAGATGGTCCTTAAGTCCATTTCCGCGAAGTACAAATAATACTTCCTTTATTCGAACTGGTAATCCGTACCTTAACCCGGAATATAGTGATGTTGTAGATTTGAATTTTTCCAGTAATTCCAGAAAACTTACATTTAATACGGGTGTGTATTATTCCCACTTGACTGATAATATCAGCTGGTGGGATCGAGATTATATTGTTTTCCAGGATACTACCTATGAAGTCATGAGTTCTGATAATGCCGGGCAATCAGAGCGGCATGGTGTCGAATTTTTTGTGAATTATCGACCCATGCCAATGGTAATGTTTATGATGAGTCTAAATACCTGGAATTCACGTACGTACGCTTCCGGTGAATCCGATCTAAATGGGAATTCTAAAGGATATTTCGCATATGGTAGTACAATGCTGACCATCCCAATGATTGGCAGATTAGATTTATCAGGTCGATACAGGGGAAGGATGAAAATTACAACGGGGGAAATAAAACCGTCACTCACAGCAGATTTGTCATTCCAACGAAAGTTTATGGATAACAAGCTTACCATGACATTAAAAGTAAGAGATTTGTTTGATAACAGCCGTTTCGGAATAAAAACTGAGGAAGTTTTATATGATCTAATCCGGGAAGAAGATTATACCCGCAGTATGGAAGCCAATCGCCGTCGTGACAAACGGTCAGTATCCGTTTCCTTCAGCTACAGTTTTGGTAAAATGGAACAGAAAAGACGGTTTAAGGGAGATCGAGAAGGATTTGATGGCGGCGGGATGGACATGAGTTATTAACTTTGATTTTAACGATAACAAAAAAAGCCCCGATTGGGGCTTTTTTTGTGGCTCGGGACGGAATCGAACCGCCGACACAAGGATTTTCAGTCCTCTGCTCTACCGTCTGAGCTACCGAGCCGCCAAAAATGCCGTGAAAATTAGTAGCAGGATGCTCCTTTTGCAACTGATTAACCCACTGTTTTATTAGGCTTTCAGGTTTTTTTGTAATTGCCTACTTTCGGCCGTTTTTAATCGAGATAAACTTATGAAAATAGTTCTAGCGACACATAATCGGGATAAGGAAAAAGAATTGCAGGATTCTCTGCGAGGACTGGATGTGGAAATCCAAACTTTATCAGAGTATTCTAATGTTGGAGAGATTGAAGAAACAGGTACTACATTACTGGAAAATAGTCTGTTGAAAGCACGTACAGTTTTTGCCAAAACTGGACATCCGGCAATAGCCGATGATACCGGATTAGAAGTCGACGCACTTGATGGCGGGCCAGGAATATACTCTGCTCGATTTGCTGGTTTAAATGCAACCTATGAGGATAATTTGAATAAACTTTTGTCCTTAATTGAGGATGTCCCTGAGGAGAAACGTTCGGCCAGATTTCGTACAGTAATATCATTTGTTGATGGTGATCAAGAATTGTGGACTGAAGGCCATATAGATGGAAGAATCACTGAATTTCCTCGTGGAAATGCCGGATTTGGGTATGACCCTGTTTTTTATATTCCTCAGCTAGAGAAAACATTTGCGGAACTTTCTACCGAGGAAAAGAATAAAATCAGTCACCGTGGGATCGCATTACAAAAACTTCGTAAAATACTCGTAAATGTGCTAAACTAGGTAAATAAACCAAAAATAGGAGAATCCTCTATAGACCTACCGCTATCGGAATGATGGTTCCTCGGGGAACCAACCGACACAAATAACAACACAGGAGAATCCCTTTGAAAAAAGGGTGGCACGTCCTTATTGCGTTTTTCCTGACCGTAGGTACTGTTTTCTCTCTATACGGCCAGCAGGATAACTCTACCTTAACCTTGCCCCCCAGTTACCATCTGCGATCTGCATATGTAGTAACTGCATTCCCGGAAATACCAGTACCACTTAGTCTCATGAAAGATACGCTAGACCAACCACTGTATCTATTAGATGTGACCTATGGTGAGCGAATTCTAGATGTAGCCATAGACAGTAGTTGGCGCTACATATCATTTACTGAATACATAGATGATGAGGTTTTACGAATCCCTTTCACCAGCACGGTAGAGTGGTATTTCAATCATATGGTCCAAGTGAACCGGGTGTTGAATTTCATTGATTCATTTAAAAAATCGGATCAAGGTGATCAACGCTACACAGAACGTCGCGGCGGACGGTATCTAGAAATGGTAGGTATGGATATGGGTGACTTTGGCCGGGTGTCACTCCGCGTTAATGGTAATATCAATATCAATGGAAAAATGGTATTTCAGGATCAGGAACTTATCCGTTCCAGTATACGGGAAACGCAAAATACGCACCTAGAATTTGACCAGAAACAGGCAGTTAATATTGAAGGAAAAATTGGTGATCGTATAACAGTTAAAATGGATAGAGATTCAGAACGAGACTTTGATTGGGAAAATAATATCCGTATATCATATGAAGGTGAAGAAGATGATATTATTCAAAAAGTAGAGGCTGGGAATATTTCTTTATCATTGCCGGCGACCCAGTATGTTACTTTTTCCGGCCAAAATAAAGGCCTCTTTGGTCTGAAAGCTATATCGAAACTTGGGCCTGTGGACGTGACCACAATTGCATCCATTGAGAAAACGAAAAAGGAACAACAGCAATACAAGGGCAGCAATGAATCGGCCGTTGTAAAAATCAAGGACAGTAACTACATAAAGAACCAATATTTTTATATTCATAAGTGGTTTCGAAATGGTATAGATACCACCTTCAATGGGACCTATATCGGTATACCGCCATTTTATCCCTTATACGAAGGCACGCACCTTGTTGGCAATGTAATCATTAGAGATTTTGATCTCTATAAACTGGAATCAGCCAATGACGCTAGTACGGACCCAGGTATTGCCTACGCAGATTTAAACGATAAAGAAAATTCAGAAAGTCAAGAGGGTAACTACAAAAGACTGGAACCGGGTCAGGATTACTCCATCAGTAATGATCTGGGGTTTATTCGCTTACGAAATAGATCAACTAATGAAGCTTTTGGCTGTACATTTGTATTAGCGAATAGACAAACCGGAGATACCCTATTAACTGTGGGCAGCGGAATTATTGCAACCGATTCCACATCGAGTTTGATACTGAAAATGATCAAGCCCATTTCAATAACTCCTAGTCATTCAACATGGGATCTCATGTTTAAGAATGTCTACTATATGGGCGCATCCAACATTAATAAGGAAGGTTTTGCCGTGCGTATTGTTAATCAGCGTCAGAACCCCCCATCTGAATATGATCTTGGTGGTACACCATATATCACACAGTTTGGATTGGATAGTTTAAACGAAGCGGGCGTTCGTCAATCAGATGAATTAATTGACATGGAAAATAGTAGTATAATCAATATGGTGAGTGGTGAATTGATGTTCCCTACATATCATCCATTTGCTTATGATTCACTGGCGGGTGGAAATAAAAACTCTGAGCTACAGATTGTTTTGGGACAGGGTAAAATGTATACTACGACAACGCAAACAGAGATTAATAATGACAGTCGTTTTGAACTGAAGATCGAGTACACGAACCAAAGTGCTAATATCAGTCTGGGCTTTATGATTGTGGAAGGTAGCGAGCAGGTATATGTTGATGGGTTAGAGCTAAAACGCGGCGTTGATTATCAGATAGATTATTTCTCAGGTACGCTTGTTATGAATGAAGATTTAAATCCGAATGCACAATTAAAAATACTGTTTGATAAGCATGAAATAGTATCATTTGATAAAAAGACAATTATTGGTACGCGGGCTCAAATGGATTTTGGGAAGCGATCATTTATTGGTGCTACAGCTTTATATTTCAATCAATCAGTGATCAATGAGAAAATTGAAGTTGGTTATGAACCGACTCGCAATTTCATATGGGGTGTAAATGGACGTTATGAACAACCTTTAGAGGGATTAACCAGATTGATCGATCGATTACCTATCATTAATACTGAAAAAGCATCATCATTTTCAATTGAAGGTGAAATCGCGCAGGTCATGCCAAATCCAAATTCCATAAATAATCCTGAAACTGGGGATCCAAACGGCGTAGCGTATATTGATGATTTTGAAGGAGCAAAACGTACTACTTCTTTTCCAATTCAGCGCCGGTTCTGGAAATCGTCATCACCACCACTTATTTATCATTCGAACAAAACACTAGGTCATCGTAACCGAGCGAGAATGTATTGGTATAATCCGTACGTTCAATGGCGAACAAAAGATATATGGCCAAATCAAGAGACATCTATTCGTGCTCAAAATGAAACAACCGATATCCTAGTTATGAATTATGAACCACTCATCAACCAAACCCAGCTGCCAAAAGATTCTCTTTGGGCAGGAATTATCACAACATTGTATTCTGGGGATTACGACCAAACACAAACTAAATTTTTTGAAATTTGGATTCGCAGCAAGAGTGGATCAAAATCCGAGTTAAGTATTGATCTTGGTAAAATTAGTGAAGATTGGAATGGTGATGGTTCGCTAAATACAGAGGATATTCCGGTAGCTGGTATGATTGGTGATGGACTATTGGATGATGCAGAGGATATTGGGTTAGATGGTTGTGCGGATGAGTCGGAAGATGGCTGGGGTGGATGTTTACAATTTGGTGAAACATATAACGAACTTCTTGCAGCAGGTAGCACTATTTTGATCAATGTCGCTGATGACATAGATCCAAATGATCCAAATAGTGATAATTGGAACTACGATGAAGGTAGTTATGATTATAAGCGAATCAACGGGACTGAAGGTAATGCACTTGATGCTGGAAGATATCCTGATACAGAAGATTTGGATCGAACTGGATTCTTGGATAAAACTAATGATTACTTCACCAAAACGTTTACGTTAGATGATACGACCTATTTTTCTGGTGAGACTATCAAGAATGGTCAACCAACTGGCTGGAGGTTATTTCGGATCCCGCTAAGCCATTTTGAAATAATTGACAGTACAGGCAATCAAGAATGGAACGAGATTAAATTTTGCAGGTTAAGGCTTTCAGACACTACACAGGCTTGGGTTCAGATCGCAAAAATAGAATTAGTAGGTAATGAATGGCAGGAATTGGGTGTAGCACCTGATTCATCAGATTCATACAGTAAGACCGGTTCCGATAGTGTATTTGCTATCTCAGTAATAAACACAGAGGATAATGCGAATTATGATCCGCCACAGGGTGTAAAGGGTGAGTACGATCGCATCAATGAAATACGATCAAAAGAACAATCGCTGGTTTTAAAATTCGATAATCTTTATCCCCACTACAAAGGTGCTGCTTTAAAAACATTGGTTAACGTATCCGGCGCCAGAGCCAAAAGTTATCTTACGTATGATAAGATGAAAATGTATGTATATGGCAATAGCCCTTGGATCGGAAGCACTGAAACCAAGGTGGAATTTTTCATGCGTTTTGGACTGGGGGAAGATTATTACGAACTGGTTCAACCAGTATATAATGGTTGGGATGAGTCCGAAAAAAGGAATACGATCAATCTGGATCTGAACTGGTTGACCCAGCTCAAACTGCAAGATTCAACGAACGTAAAAAAATTAAATGTTAAAGATACATTTTCAGATTCAGCAAATATAAAATCTTATACATTTAGGGATGAGAATGGTATTTCTACTGGTAAGCGAATCAATATAAAAGGTAAACCCGCGTTATCAAGGATCCAGTTTTTTATGGTTGGAGTGAGAAATATATCTGAAGAATGGATAAGTGGTGAGGTTTGGCTCGATGAACTTCGTTTAAGTGGTGTAAAAAAAGATCGTGGTGTTGCTATGCGTCTTACATCAAAATTTAGTTTAGCCGATATAGCAAACACATCGTTTACATACAGTCGAAAAGATGCAGATTTTCATGTACTGCAGCAGCGTCTTGGTACCAACCAATCCGGGGAAAACTTTTCTCTAAATACAAATGTGCAAGTACATAAACTATTGCCTAAATCATGGGGAATAAGCATACCGGTAAATCTATTGATGAATAGTGCCACGAATACTCCAAAATATTTTCCGGGCTCCGATATTCTTGTAAGTGAAGGCAACGCTCCCGATTCGATTCTAACTAAATCTACGGGTATGAATTTTAGTACATCATTAGCAAAGTCGAGTAAATCGGATAATAAAATTATTAAATATACTTTGGATAAGCTGAAGCCAAGTTTTAGTGCTAGTAAATCGTTTTCGTCAAATGAAATTAATAAAGAAGTATTAAATGAGAAATACTCAGGTAAGTTGAGTTATGCACTTCCGTTTGGCCGTGATAATTACATTAGTCCTTTAAAATGGACAAAACCTATACCCTGGATCGGACCAAAACTGAGTGAGATACATTTTTATTATACACCTTCAAACCTGAATGCATCTATGAATTTCAGTGAAAGCTTGAGCGAAAGGACAAAGCGTGTTGGCGGCCGATCACCTGACTCCTATAATTTTGGATTAAATAGAAATTTGTCTATGAATTATACGCTAACGGATGCCTTAAAAACGAAATACACTCGAGCCGTCAAAAGTGATCTTCAGGATTATCGTGGTTACGCATGGATGGCGATGAGAGATTTGGACCCAGGCGTTGTCGAAAATATTACAGAGAATTTAACTACATCATTTAATCCAGTAATTTTTACCTGGCTAAAACCAAACATTAATTATTCTTCAGCACACAGTTGGAACCAGGATAGAGAAAGCACGCTGGGCGGTGCCAATATTGGAACACAGTTGCGATTTTCATCAAGCATTTCTTTGAATTTAGTTAATATGTTTGAAGTAATTTATAAACCGCCATCAAAGGCTTCAGCGCCCACAGGTAGATCACGACGACGACGGTCAAAATCCGAAGAGGAAAAACCACCGGAGAAAAAACAAAAAGATGTACCTGCTCTAAATTTTGTACATGGATTGATCAGGAGGGTCAACCCGATTAATTTTAGTTATACGGAAAATCTTAACAGGACGGGGCGTGGTGTAATTGGTGATGTACCATTGGGTTACCGTTTTGGATGGCAACCTGATCATGGTCTAGATCACTCAGAAAAAATTGGATCTGATATAGGTGCGTGGGATCACAAACGCGATTTTTCACTCCGTTCTGGTTTAAATCTTACAAAAAGTATTAGCACCAGTTTTAATTATGCGCAAAATGTTTCTACAACAAGAAGTGGCTCGGGAACCGAGCAAAGAAACATGTCACGTGATTATTTTGCTTATGGAGAAAAATTAGAAAATGGATTACCCTTACCAGGTTGGAGTATTCGTTGGTCTGGTTTGGAAAAACTGCCAATATTGAATAAGTATCTACGTTCTCTTTCATTGGAACACGGATTTAGTGGTAAAGAAACACGGGCCTGGCAATTCGAGAATTTTCTTGGTCCTAGTATGCCATTATTTAATTTAGGGAATTTCATCACTGATTTTGAAGGGTCCGAACGCACATCCAGAATTAACACTAATTTTTCACCGCTGGTTGGGTTAACTGCAAATTTACAAAAAGGTATATCGATGAATTTTCGCCATAATTTATCGAAATCACTGGACAGGGTACCGACTGGTATTACTGTTCATCGTGATAAAAGTTATACATCGAGCGCTAACTACAGCCATAGAGGCGGTATAACTATTCCACTGCCATTTATGGAGGATTATAATATTCAAAATACCGTTAATTTTCAATTTAATTTTGATATGAACGAAAGTGAGACCTTAGGTAGTAAAAATGGCGGGTTAGAATTTGGACAAACGGCATATAATTCCGGTTGGAAAGCGGGCATTCGTATTACCTATACCTTCTCCGCCAAAGTCAGCGGCAGCATGATCTACGGCTATCATGAAAATGAATCCATGACCACTGGTAAAAAAATTGACCGTGACTTTGGATTTGATGTTAATATCGCTATTAGTGGTTAGTTAAATGCAAATTAAAATCAAAATAATTTTAACCATTTCTATTATCATTTTTCTATCAAACTGCAATAATACAGTACCTGAATTTGATCAAGAGAATGCTTTTCAATACCTGGTTAAACAGTGTGAATTTGGTCCGCGAAATCCAGGTTCAAATGGTTACAAAGAATGTTTGGGATATTTACAAAAAACGCTTGCAGGATTGGCAGACACTATTCTTCTGCAGCCTTTTGTTCTGGATGATTTTGTCGATGAAAAAAGTTATGATTTAACCAATATCGTGGCTCGATTTAATGTAGATAATTCGCAACAGCTTTTAATTGGCGCCCACTGGGACACAAGGCCGTGGGCCGACGAGGATCCAGATCTAGAAAAACGTAATGATCCAATAATTGGTGCTAATGATGGTGCTAGTGGTGTGGCGGTGATTTTGGAACTGGCACGAATTTTAAATGATTCACCACCCCCAATCGGTATTACACTCGTTCTGTTTGATGGAGAAGATATGGGTAGATCCGACATTCCAAAAAGCTATGCGCAAGGTTCACAGGCATTTGCCAAAGATTTACCCATAGAGAAACCTGACGAAGCGATAATATTGGATATGATTGGCGATGCTGAATTGCATATTCCTATAGAACGTTTTTCATACCAGCAGAATAGGCAACTAGTGAAAAAATTATGGGGCTTAGCAAAGGTATTAAACCTGGACACTTTTGAATCACGTATAGTACATACAATTTATGATGATCATGTACCACTATGGGCTGAAGCGAAAATACCAGCAGTTGACATTATCGATTTTAATTATCCAAATAGTTATGCGAATTATTGGCACACATCTCAGGATATTCCTGAAAATTGTTCTGCTGAAAGTTTGGGCCAAATTGGTACACTATTAGTTCATTATATTTATGGAAGGTAAAAGTGAAGTTTCAGTATTTTAATCCTATCCGTTCCTTCTTTCTAATTATACCGGCTTTGATTTTTTGGGGTTGTCCTGATTCGGCCAGTACGACAGATACAGATTCACCCCTAGGTGAACCACAATTCACCTTTTTACAGAATGACCAGATTCTATATTTTGCGATTGATGTGGAGTCACGCGTTAATGGGTCACCTTTGCAAACAGTAGCGGTACATTGGTTTGGCACGGCGGGGCCGGACAGTACAGCTGATTATCTATTATTAAATGATGTTGGTATCAGCGGCGATATATTAGAAAATGACTATTTGTATTCTTTGAAGGTTATCAACAATACGTTAACCCATAATCCAATTGATGATGATACTGGAAGGGTATATCTGGATTTTGAAGCGACCTATGAAAATCATCCACCATTCATGGTGCAAGATTCATTTTATTTGGGAAATATTATACCAATAATTGTGTCCATATCGGCACCGGATACGATATTTTTACCTGATAGTGGCAGTGTAATATTTCAACTGGTTACAGCCACGGTTAAGGATGCGAATGAACTAAGTGATATTCGCGGAGTTG